>Ga0209211_10000078_pt1 | contig 206238 bp, 199 predicted proteins | sample RifGroA2_FD_183992 | JGI IMG/M metagenome (GOLD analysis project Ga0209211, IMG submission 183992) | Groundwater microbial communities from Rifle, Colorado, USA - Groundwater A2 (SPAdes) (version 2) | ecosystem: Environmental > Aquatic > Deep subsurface > Groundwater | place: Rifle, Colorado...
TTTTGTAAAATTGCCTATAAGGCCCCCTCCCAAAAAGTAAATCTTGCTGAACTCTTTGTGGATTGCTCAAAACTCGTAGACCTTATAAATTCAAAAAATTTTCCTGTAAATGTTCATGACCTTAGACTCACATTGACGCGTCGGGTTTTAGAAGAAATAGAGGCCGGTGGCTATATCCCCCATCAATCGTTGAATATAAGGCTTACTGGAGCCTCATATGGAATGTGCTGGAGGCCAAACGATCGGTCTTCTCTCTGTGGTAATGAGGATGAGGCAGGGACAAGTAAATTGGCTCCATTATCGGATAGGCAGTTTGTTAATTACCTATTATCTGAGAAATTTGAATCTCGTATCTCAGACGCTAATTTTAATCAGTGAACTTCAATTATATTTTCTTGAAAAATAATTTTAATCCTATATTTTTTTAAATCTGTTAAATCTGCTTGAAATTTAGGCAATTCTGGGCTATATTAGGCCCTTGTTTTTCTCCTCCCTAAGAAAGATGACGCATGCCTTCCGATCAACGTCTAATATCAAATAACCTATTAATTTTATTTATATTTTTAATTTTTTCTGGTCTTGGATGTGGCAGCTCTCAAGGTCCCTCTTCCTCTATAATGGAACCCCCTCCCGTAGACCCTGTTAATATCAATGCCTTAAATATTCCTGATGGACCTCAAAATTTTCTTTTATCTGTTGGCGGAGGATATCATCCCAAGGGTTCTCAGGTCGTTTTAGAAAAAAATTTAAAAATTGTTCATGAATTGGCTTCTGATTATCAGCGCGATCCTGAATTTTCCTATTACCTTTTTGGTGCTGGCCGAAAAGAAACCGATGTTGATGTTCAGGTATTAACACCCTCTTCTTCAGAAGAAGAAGAATTACTGTCTGCTTTATTTAAGAGCCCAACCGCTTCCATGTGCACTTATCGCCACAATGAATTAGGCGATATTTTAAATGGTTCTGCCAATAAGAAAAATATTCAAGACATTATTCATCATGTCGCTACTAAAAGTATAGATCCTATGAATGACAAATTTAGATTTTACTTTTCTGGCCATGGAAGCCCCAAAAATCCAGAAGATAAAAATGAAACTTTTGAAGAAAATATAATGGCTCTTTGGATGAATGATAACTCCATGGACGTTCAAGAATTTACTAGATCTTTAGATGAACTCCCTTCTGACATGCAAACTCAAGTGGTAATGGTTCAATGTTATTCTGGTGGATTCGCTCAAATAAATTATGAAGGGGGAATTAAAAAGAACTCTTTAAGTTCACATAATCGATGTGGTTTTTTCTCTCAGCTCTCCTTTTTACCGGCAGCCGGTTGTACGCCAGACGTCACCCAACGAGAAGAATACAGCACTTACTTTTTTTCAGCCTATAGAGGAGAAGATGAAAAAGGAAATCCTGTCAACGCAGATTACAATAGAGATGGCAAAATTACTTCTAATGAAGCACACGCCTACACTGTTATTTATGAAAACTCTATTGATATTCCCGTTACTACTTCCTCAGAACTTTTAAGAGATCAAGATTTTGATTTTTCTGACCTTGCTAAAAATATCTCTCTTCAAGAGCTGTGGAATGAGATGAGTCCTTCTGAAAAAGCCATAACTCAAGGCCTTACAAAAAAGCTCGGTATCTCTATCAATAATAGCTGGACAAGTGATGCCTTGCTCCAAGAAAAAAATAAAGTTCATATAGAAAAGCACGCTCCTTCTGAAGAAAATTATAATACTATCCTTGAACAATTTTTACCTTTAAGAGAAGAGCTCCAAAGCTATTTTCAAAGCAAACATGAATTTTTTAAAAGTGCCCCTTCTGCTATATCCTTTGGTCCTTCTTTGGCCTATGCTCCGCAAGAAAGCGTTAAAATAGCCATGATTGATCTTAGGAACCATCCTAGTTTTGAAAAATTTAAAAATCTTAAGCAAGAGCTGGATACTGCTGCAGACGAAGAAGACATGTGGCTAAAATTAGAACGAAAATGGCTTCGATTGATTTTCTTAGTTAATACGAAGCTCTCTGAAAGAAAACTGGAAGAAAGTACAAATATCACTCTAAAAGAAAAATATCTTAATCTTAAAACGTGCGAGGAAACTTCTTTCTTTTAATTATTTTTTCTTAAATAAATCTTCAGCAGATTTAAAACGCCCTTTGGTATGGTCATCCCCTTGGGCTTTGGCAAACCCATATTTAATAGCATCTTTATCTGTCGGTTTTTTAGCTATGCACTGAACCACTTGTTTCCCATCCACTTCGCCTTCATTATAATAGAGGATTTGAAGATTACTTAAATTTTTTAAAAGTTCATTGGGAACGTAGTAATCACTATTTTCTAACTCTGGGATAGGATTTTTTGCCAATTGATCGGTCGTATAATTTTCAATGAGAACGGTACCCCCTTGGGCCAATGCTCTAAAAATTTCATTATAATACCGAGGAGCAGGTTTCACATAGGCCATGACAATAGAATCAAACCCCAGCATGGGGAAAACATACATATCAAGATCAGCAATCTTTGTTTCAATTTGAACCCCTTTATCATAAGCCAGTTTTTTGGCTTTTTCGATGGCCACGTCTGAAATATCTAATCCTAAAACTTGAAACCCCTTTTGAGCTAAAAAAACAGCATTTCTTCCCTCACCCATCGCAAGGTCTAGCACTTTCCCTTGACGTAGACGTTCCCACTTTTCTTTAAGAATGGAAATGGGATTTTCTCCATAAAAAAATCCAGGCTTGCTATAAAGTTTATTCCATTTTTCTTTTTTAAACATATAGGCTTTGCTATAACTTATTTTTTTTCATTTGAAAACCAAAAACCCTATAAAATCATGCAGGTCAGTACCTATCTGAGCTTAAAATACGTGCCCCATTCATACTCTTAACAGGTGTAAAGCAAAAAACGTCACTTTGGTTTCTATAGCTGAATATAGGGCTTTTAACTAAGTTGGCACTCTTTTTGCTCTTTATAAAATAAAGGATTGGTTGAAATGTATAAAATAGTTAAAAAAACATGGCTTATTGTTATTTTGATTTTGGGATTATTTTCCAATTATGGCTTCACGGGAGAAAATGATAACCCTTTTGATCCAGAATCTTCTGAAGCCATTGGCAGTATCTTTCATCAAGAATTACAAAAGATACGAGGATCCCGAATATCTGTCCAAGAAAAAGGAGGCCGGTATGCTGAGCTGGGAGAAAGCGCACTAGAAGTCCCCAAGGCATATCCTTTGGCCATAGAGGCTTTTGAAGAAGCTCTGAAAATGGACCCTATGAATTCAAAAGCCAATTTTTATCATGGCATTTTAAAACCCTTTCTTCATCTTCGGGGATTTTCGATGAGGCTTTCAAAAATTTTATCCCCAGAAGCAGTCAGCCAACTAACCTTCAGTGCAGTGAATGATGAAAAAGACGCTGAACTTCAAAAAATTATATCAGAGTTCTTACATGATGCTAACCATCGTCCAATATTTAAAACAATGACCGAGTTTCAAACCTTTTTATTCTCCGAACTATTACCCCTACTGGAAGAGTCTAAACGAAAAATGGATGTCGCCCTTAGAGATCCCACATTTAAAATTAAGTTTGTAATATCTCGCTGGGATAATCCAAAGCTTTGGAGTGGGCATCAAGGATATGTTATTTTTGATGCCATTGATGTTCTTAGCGTTAAGCACGTATGTGAAGGATTAATTTTCTTCATTAAAATCTTTTCAGCCTATGATTTAGATGCTCTTCTCAATCTCAGAAATGAATTTACAAATAAGGAAGGTGATACCCAAAAAGAGGTGATAGAGGCCATTAGAAAGTATCCTTCATTTTTGACACTCAAAAAAGGCTTCGCTCTATCGCTTAAAGAGGTACTTCGTGATGCCCCCAATGCCATTGAAGGACTAAGGCTTATTGGGAAAATGCTTAAAAATGATACTGTTCGGGCAGAAAAATTATTTAATACTTTTAAAACTGAATCTGATTACCAAGATTTTTTAGATGGCCTTACCAAAGCTACAGAGGTTATTTCTGGTCCTTTTGAAGTTCAAATTGAAGCCAATAATGCTGAAAATCCCAATCCGAAAAAGATCCTTGTTAACGGGACTGTCTTTTTATCAAAACCCATACCAGATTTAAAAGCCTTATTACCAAGAGAATTTAGCAAAAATGAAAAGATTGCAAAATCATTCCCAGATCAAACCTTTGGGGGATTAATTCCAAATGGAGATTTTATCAGTTCCCTCTGTGCTCTTCCTAAAGAAGTACGCTTGGCAAAGGGCTTCTGTGAAGATGAGGAGAGACAAAAATGAAATTTGTAATTGTACTCATCGTCAGTCTTTTAAGCTCAATTGCTTTTGCGCAAGACCTTGTTGGCAACGCTGTTAATGCATCCGGAACACTTGTAGATCAACGAGGCTATAAAATCCGATATTCAGCTCCCTATATGGAAAATGTTTTTAAGACTGGCTTAGTTTATGTAAAAAATCCGCAGATGACCATTTACCTTCCAGATGGTTCTTCATTTGCCATTCAAGCCGACACAGTCACAATGGATACTTCTACAAAAGAATTGTTATTTAAAAATATTGTGAAAATAAAAACAAAAAATGGAGAACTTCAAACAAATTTTATGAAATTAGCACTTCGTCAGCTTCACCTAACTTCTTCCTCACCTTTTACATTTCATGGAAAAACTAAAAAACTTCCTAAAAAATTTCAAGGACAAGCTTTCTATGCCAGTACAACCGATTACAAATTACACTTATTTAACCTAAAAGGAGGAAAATCTAAGTCATTAGATTTTTAACTATATATGACACATAAAAAAATAATTTTAATTACAAGTATGCTCTTGGGATTCGTTTGGTCTTCACAAGGATATAGCCAAGAAAGACTCTCACATGAAGCAAGAACGGCTATTATCGAAAAAAGCACAGCTTATCTTATTAAACATCAATCCACAAAGGGAGATTGGCCCACAAATACATACCCTACTGTTATGACAGCATTGTCAGGACTTGCACTATTGAGTGCAGGAAACACCCCTCAAAGCGGCCCCTATGCTTCAAACGTTGAAAAAATTGTCCTTTATCTTTTGGGAGCTCAAAATAGCCGAGGAATTATCGCTGCCGATTCTGGGCAAGAAATGTATAGCCATGGGTATTCAACTCTCTTTTTAAGTCAGGTTTATGGAATGAGCCACTATGATAAGCGAATTGAAAGAGCTTTAAGAGCTGCCGTCAGAGCAATTGGAGAAAGCCAAAGCCCAAAAGGAGGATGGAATTATAATTACTCTTCTACACCAACCAGCGATGAAGGGTCTGTCACTATCACCCAAGTTCAAGCATTACGGGCAGTTTACAATGCAGGAATCCAAGTTCCAGAAACAGTAATTAATAAAGCAGTAGATTATGTTATTAAATCTCAAACCGAAGATGGATCCATTGCCTATCAAGTAGGAGGAACAAATGGAACTGCCGCTCTCACGGCTGCAGGAATGGCTGTTCTTTTTAATGCCGGACAATATGAAATTACCGATGTCCACAAAAAGGGATTTTTATTTTTGGATAATAATCTTTCATCCCTCCTTAGTAACACCCATTTTATGTATACAAATTTTTATGCCGCCCAAGTTTATAAACAGAGAAGTATTCGTGCTGAAGATCAAGATATTTGTAATCGGTATTTTACATTAATTGAAAAGACCCTTAAGCAATCAATGAAACGAGATGAACAAGGAAATATCTATTGGAGCGATATGTATACACCCATTTATGGAACTGCGATGGCAACCCTTATTCTTGCAGCTCCTCTGGAGTATCTCCCAATTTTTGTCAATTAAGATGAAGAAAATGAAAAAACAAATCTTTCTCCTTATAGCACTTATTCTCATCATATCGAATCGAGCTCTCGCTGATCCTCCTATAGTTACTACCAATATGGAATTGCCCTCTATTGCGTATCACCCCATTTTGGCAAGCTTTATGGATAAAATCAGTGAACTTAAAACACAAAATCAAATGGATGAAACCATTCCTATTTATTTTGATCTTCTTGGTTATGTTGAAGACCATCCAACTGAAAAAATGCCCTATATTCCTCAGGCTTCTGGTAGTCAATTTCTTACAATTGAACAGTTTGTAATCCAAGAACTTTTAACATTGGCTGCAAAAAAATACTTTGAAAGGCCAGAGTTAAAATCAACCTTGCTGGAAATTAATGCAGAAATTAAGGACCTTTATAGAGAGGCTCAAGAACTCCATGATCTATCGGGATTAGAAAAAAATATCCCTAAAATCATACTCTCTTCTGATCGGCTTGCTATTTTTCAATTCTTAATCGCCTATCACTTAGAGCGAGGGGAGCTTTCAAAAGCTCTTTATTACATCACGATTCAAGAAAAAATTATCCCCGAGGCTGAAAAAGTCGTTCTTAATCGTCAAAAAAAATTGATTGAGAGATTGACTCAATCTGCCGTTGCTGTTCTTCCTCAAGAAGAGGCAATGCTTCCCTCAGGTCCTAAAAAAAATGGCAGATTAGAACTCCCCCTTGCTTTCCAAAAAAGGCGCTATGATGATGGTTTTCAAATTCACCTTCATCCAGAAGGATTTATTATTTCTGACAATCATATTATTAGCGATTACAATTTTGATGCTCAGAAAATGTGGGAAAAATTTGGAAATTTTTCATCCGTCATAACAGCTCAAAATTTCCTCATTGCCATAGAACCACACGGAATATCAATCATCGATATGAAACACGGGGTAACAAAAGTAACACTTAGTCAAGAAAAGTTAGGAGCTTACGTTCCTCATCCAAATATTTATCAAGTGGGCAATAAAATATTCATTCCAGCATTAGAAAATAAAAGGGCCTATAGCCTCTTAATTATAGATCTCAACCATCCCAATAAAATGAAACCCATTTATTTAGGAGACTTTCCTTGGGCAATAAATAGAGTTATCAAAAGTACATTTGTTCAATCGGAACATATACTTTATCTTTCAAATAATTTAAGTACATCTAACTTTGGAATTAATATTGATCAAGAAACTCTACAAGCAACCTTTCTAAATAATAGCTATTCTTATTCTTTAGATACAAACACCATATGGCAACGTTCCCTATTAGCAATAGTCGATGGAAAAAGAGCTAGAACAAAAACGCTTTCAGGTGAAATTTCAGATTTTAATCCCCCTCTCTTTTTTAAAAATCTTGTCTTTATCCCCCGACCAGCAACCAATGAAGGAAATTCCATAGAAGTTTCGATCCATGAGCCACAAAAATTAAACAAGGCCCCTATAGTAAAAGCCTATATTCCTGCTCTCCCTACCGATCCAGCTCTTCAAATTTTAGGAATTCATCGCGACTTGGTTTTCGTTAAAGCCGACGATAGCTTAAAAATTTACACACTGCGCCCATTGGCAGAAGCTTACTTAAATAATCTCCAAGGCTCATTAAACAAATTTAAAGACCCTCAACAAAAAATTTCATTTCTCCTGCAATTTATATCTGAAAAACCGTTAGAAGTTCGCCAATTTGTTAAAACAGAGCTTGTTAAGCTGGGACTCCAAGCTGTTCCTAATTTATTAGCTGCTATAGATGAGGTGCCATATATCGAAAGAGGAAATATTGAAGAAATTTTAGAAGAACTTTTAAGCCAAACCTTTGAGAAAGATCCCAAAAGTTTATCTCAACAAGATAACAATGCTTTATCAGGCCTCTTTACCTGGGGAATTCCAAGAATCCTAGATCAAAAGAGAAGAATGCAAATTCTCTCCTTTATAGAGCAGAAAAAGGAAATGACTCCGCAAGAATTAACGTTTGTAAAAACACTTCTTCAAGATCAAGATGAAGCCCTCCGAGCTAAGGGAGTTGAAACCATCATTGCTCTTGCTCAATCCAATACAACTTCCAATAAAGAGGAACTTTTTGAAATCCTTCTTACTCATTTTAAAAGAGAAGAAAGCCCAGCTATTCGAAAGACATTTTTATCTAATCAACCTTTATTCCCTCTGATCGTACAAAAAAATATGTACTTAATCGAACTTGATGAAAAAGATATCAATCTTCGAACTCAACATCTCTCTTCACTTTTAGACTTTGGGAAATCTCATCTTGAATTTCAAAACGAAATCTCTGAAAAATTAGTTGAACAATACTTTAAAGAGTTGGTTTTTGAAGATGCCATAGGCCTCATTACCCTTCAGACTCCCTATGAACAAAGAAACGAAATTGAAAAATATATACAGATTAGAAGAACACTTATCGAACAAACATCGCAGTTTTCAGAAGTCCAACAAAAGAAACTCCTCATTGCTGCATTAAAAGATTCGAGCTTACAGATTCGCCATTCTGCTACTAAAAAACTCTTACACTTATTTAAAACGTCTCCTGAAGGTATTTTTAATACCTTAAAACAGTGCTTTAAATTAGAGGATATTCAAAAAACACACGAAGAATGGACATATTCTTACCGATGGAGCAGCTATAACATTAGAAAGACAATCATTAGCAATTCAGCTTTATTTTCAAATGAAGAACAGTTTGACTTATTGAGTACTTCCATCAATATTGATACTGGCTATGACGATGGCTATTATGATTACATTCGCCATTCCAGCCTTATTACGCTTTTTTATCTAGCTCAAAAAGAGGGATTTAAAGAGCGTGTTTTTGAACTGGTAAACACCCATTTTGACCATGAATCTACCCCCAAGTTTCGCCATTTAATAGTTTACCAGTGGGGATTGGAAGTAGTTGATCTGCCTCAAGCCAAAGTTCTCCTCGAAAAAGCAGTACGTGATGAAAATAGCGCTGTTCGCTTACTCGCCCAAGCTTTTTTAAATATTCTTGAAAGAAATTAATCTTTTCAGAACTTATTTTTTTCATTTGAAAACCAAAAACCCTATGACTATGATGTGTGGTTCTTTTAAATATGAACTTTTGATGTGCGCCCGTAGCTCAGTTGGATAGAGCATCTGCCTACGAAGCAGAGGGTCGGGAGTTCAAATCTCTCCGGGCGCGCCATAAAAAAAAGCCCGAGGTATTTAACCCTCGGGCTTTTTTGGATGGAAGAAAACTTTATCTTCTTGCCATTTTTGCTTTAGCTACATCACCTTGTTTATCGATGAAATAGAGCCAGCCGTCTTCTCTTTTAACGCCTGTTTTAGCAAGAACTTGAGGTGGGGCTTTTTTGGTTTTGGTTCCACGACGGACCATTTTTACCCGAGCGACATTTCCTTTTTTATCCAAATAGTAAAGCCACCCTTTTTCCTTTTTTACTCCGCATTTACATACTTTCGTTGCCATGTTTCATTTCCTCCTTATTCATTTATTAGGTACTACATTAAGTCAAAGATAGAGGGACTATAGCAGAACCGTCGAAAACTGCATAGCAAAAAATGATTTCTTTTTTGACTTTGGTCATAAAATGTGTCATGAAAAACCATGTTTATGTCGGAAAAGAACCAAATCCCTAAGGAAATGAATTGGTTAGAAAAAAATAACGAATTTATAATTTTATGGAAAGATGACCACAAATCCACCTTTTCTATGCCTTTTCTAAGGAAAAAATGCCCTTGTGCCCTCTGTAGAGAGAAACGAGAAAACAAAAACCCATTAAAACTTTTTGAGGAACAATCGCCCCAAGCACTCCACATTTCTCCCGTAGGACACTACGCCATTCAAATTGAATGGGCCGATGGACATTCTTCAGGAATTTATACCTTCGATATGCTAAGACGCCTTTGTTCTTGTTCCCACTGCAAAAACTCATGAATGTAAACGACACTTATTTTTTAAATTTAGCTCTCGAACAAGCACAAAAGGCCTACGCCTTAGGAGAAGTACCGGTGGGCGCTGTCTTAACCCTAGAAAATAAAATTATCGCTCAAGGGTTTAATACCAAAGAAACTCAAAAAAATCCTCTCGGACATGCAGAAATAGAGGTTATCCAAAAAGCAGCCACAAAACAAAAAAGTTGGCGACTCGAAAATACAACGCTGTATGTAACCTTAGAGCCCTGTCTCATGTGCGCAGGAGCACTGTTGCAAGCCCGAGTAGAGCGTTTGGTATATGGATGCAAAGATCCCAAAGCAGGAGCTGTTACTTCCTTATATACAATTTTAAATGACCCTAGGCTTAATCATGTGGTAGAAGTAACCGGTGGTGTTTTAGAACAAGAATGCCAAAAGCTACTCCAGCAGTTTTTTAAAGAGTTAAGGAGAGGTGTCCGAGTGGCCGAAGGAGCACGCCTGGAAAGCGTGTAAACGGGAAACCGTTTCGAGAGTTCGAATCTCTCCCTCTCCGAATCTCTGGAAGACATACGAACCGACGGTACAGTTTAAATCCTTTCCTATTTTAATTTTGCTTTGACATTTATACGCTATTTTCGATATCATATGTATTCGATAATAAGAAAATGCGCTATTTTCGAATCGAAAATAAGGCCAGGAGGTCAAGATGACAGGCAAGAGCAAAATAACAGGGAAAAAAATTCGATGTCCACAAGGATATGAAGCCTTCCTTCCAAATCCCCTACCACCAACCCTTGTGTGGACACAAACCCTCATCGAAGCGCTTTCAGAGGCAGACCGCTCTATTGGTCGTCTGGCGGGTGAAGGAGGAAGTCTTCCGAATCCACACCTTTTGATTCGCCCCTTCATCAGGCGCGAGGCAGTACTCTCCAGTCGTATCGAAGGAACGCAGGCAACCTTAGGCGAGCTGTTGGCTGCTGAAGCGGAGGCTCATGTAGATCGGGCCCCTGCAGATCTCCGTGAGGTTGCCAATTACGTTACGGCCCTTGAGTACGGAGTCAAACGTTTGCAGGAACTTCCGCTCTCATTACGACTTATCCGTGAAATCCATGAAAAACTCATGAAAGGCGTGCGCGGAGAAACATCCACGCCGGGAGAATTTCGTCGTTCCCAAAACTGGATCGGGAGACCTGGATGCCTCCTCAATGACGCAACCTATGTTCCTCCACCGCCATCGGAATTGATGAACTGCTTGGGAGAACTTGAAAAATTTTTGCATGTATCATTCAAACCCCCGTTGATCCAGATCGCTCTAGCGCACTATCAATTTGAAGCGATCCATCCCTTTTTGGATGGCAATGGACGTGTAGGTCGCTTGCTGATCACATTATTTTTAGTGGAGCGCAAGATCCTTCCTTCACCTCTTTTGTATTTGAGCGCCTATTTTGAATCTACCCGGGATCAGTATTACACCAATTTACGAGCCATTACCGAAGAGGGAAATTGGCAGAGATGGCTGGAATATTTTCTCCAAGGAGTAGCCCGTCAAGCCGAAGATGCCATCAGCCGATCCGAGCGAATCAATAAAAAATTGGCGCAATGGCGCAAACAAGTGGCGGGATCTTCAACGAAAACACCGCTTTTGGTCATTGATCTCTTGGCTACCAACCCATTTCTAACAGTAAAGAAGGTTGCCAAAGAATTGAAAATCGCGTTCACGACGGCACAGCGGGCCATCGAAAAACTCGAAAAAATGTCGATTGTCAAAGAGGTAACGCAAGCCAAACGAGACCGTACATATTGTGCTAAAGTGATTCTGGATATTCTGGATGAGCCCGCAAAGATTTAGGTGAGATCTTATGCCAAATATTCTTGTTTTTGGAGACGTACATGGTCATCTGGATACGATGATCAAAGCCATTGACCAAGGAACTGATTTTGTCCTGCAGGTTGGCGATTTTGGCGCCTATCTACCAACAAGTAACTTGTCTGCACTCCCTCCTCATCGACGGACCGACCTAGGTCAATTTTCCGAATATTTTGAATCTCAAAAATCGTTTCCAGTGCCGACGTACTTTTGTAAGGGTAATCATGAAGATTTTGACTTGCTGGCTAAATATGAAAATGGTGATGCGATCATACCCAATTTATATTACGTACCTAATGGCAAGGTGATTGAGATTCAGGGCGTTCGGATCGGATTTCTGGGAGGCAACTTTAGCTCCAGATGGTTTGATCAGCCTATCCCGAATAAATGCCAGAGTCAGAAAATATTAGGTTATCTTCGAAAGAGTGAGATTGATTTGCTTAAAGCGTATGTCGGTAAAATTGATATTCTCGTTACGCATGAACCAAGCTTTGCTCCGCAATTCACAGGTAATCGGAAATATGGATGCGCAGCCATCCAGGATCTGATTGAAACCGTTCAGCCCGCATTCGCCTTCAGTGGCCACATCCACAAATATGCCGAAGGAACGGTTGGTCGAACAAAATGCATTGCTCTTGGAGCCGTAAATTATCAGGGGCAGTCGGTTTACCAGTTATCGATTTGAAATCTGCAACTGATTAGTGGTAGGACTTTCGATGAGGGATACGGCAAGAAATGGTATTATTTCAGTTAAAAACGGTTCGTATGTCTTTCGGCCATTCCCGATCCATTTTCCTTGCACTCTAAGTGTAAGTTTCTCATAATAGACCTACTATGATTCATATTCTTCTTTGGTCACCTAATGGAAAAATAATTGAAACAAAGGATATAACGCTTCTCCAAAAAGCCTATACAGAAAAAACTCACCACCTTTGGCTTGATCTAGATGCCCCCACAGAAGAAGAATTGTCTCTTTTAAAAGATCTCTTTCATTTTCATCCTCTGGCCATCCGAGCCGTACGAAAATTAGTAGGAGTACCTAAAATAGATTTTTATGAAAACTACCTGTTTTTGGTTCTTCATCGCGTGTTTTATCATTTTGAAACTGGGAAATGTGAGTTTCGTGAATTTGAAATCTTTTTCTCGGATCAATTTATTGTCACCACCCATCAAGCCCATCTCTCTCGAACCTTTCAAACAACACGAGAGCAACTTCGAGAACATTTTCTAGAACTGGGGCAACATGGGACAGGGTATATTCTTTTTCGGCTCTTAAGCATGGCCATTGAAGATTATAAACCCGCTATTGAAAAATGGCAGGACGCTTTGGATGATATCGAAAATCGCGTTTTTCAACACACCAGTAATCAAATCTTAGAAAAAATCTTAGAATTTAAAAAATTAGTTACTCATATGAGAAGAGGGCTACTCCCAGAACGCGAAGTTTTTATAGAACTTTATGAAAATAAAGATCTTGCTTCCATTAGTAAAGGAACTCGTCCTTATTTTAAAATTGTTTTAGATAATATGAATGTTTTGATGGAGGAATTAGAAAGCTTAAGGGACCATGCCACTACCGTTTTTAATATGTATACGGCTATGCTCACTATCCGCATGACAGAAGCTTCCCATAAACTTAATTTTGTCATGCAACGGCTGACTATTGCTGCTTCTATTTTTCTGCCTTTGACGTTTATTGTGGGCATTTACGGCATGAATTTTAAATTTATGCCCGAGCTTGATTGGAAATGGGGTTATTTTTTAGTGTGGGCCATGATGATTGGGCTTACGACTAGCATGCTCATTTTTTTCAAACGAAAGAAATGGTTCTAATAGGCCAGGCAACTTCTCACTGGAAATTCTGTACTTAAATCAAAACTTCCATAGGAAATGGTTGTTCTCAACGTATGATCAAAATAATTTCCGCTATCATTACCCAAAGGCACAGAAAGTTTTTTATTGGGCATAACTACTGAAGAAATTTCAAAAAGGTTTAAAGGTTGTGGATCTAAACAGGATGTACTTCTAACAATAGAAAAATAATTCATTTCCGATTTAAGGTCATTGTTATCTAACATCAGAGTTGCGCTGCTCTCCGCAATTAACGGATTTGGTGTCCACCACAGATATTGGGATTCATTTTTATACCTATTTTCAGCATGAAAAATAGGCTTGCCATTCATGAAAACACTAATCCAACATATGCTCCCCTCTGCGACATCATTTTTAACTGCAATAAAGGCCATCAATTTAATCTTAAATTGCGTTTCTCCAACTTTTACCTCTGCCGTACAAAGAGGTGGTGGAGGTGGTGTTTGATCTTGTGGAGGAGTAGTAGGTTGATCAACTACAGGAGGAGTTTGATCCTGTGGGGGAGTTTGTGTAACTGGAGATTCTGTGGGCGTTGATTGATCAGGTGGTTGTTGCTGATCAGGAGGTGAAGGCTGAATTTCAGGAGCTCTCACTTCATTTGAAAATACACTACTCTCTCCATCTTTTTTATGCCCGCAAGAAACACTGGCAAAAAAGACACAAATACTCAAAAATACTACACTATACTGCTTCATGAACATATGATTAAAAACAGATTAAACGATATACTTATATTATATCACGACAAGCAGGAATTTCATCAAACCGTTTTTGTTGGTCCGGGATGAGTCGGCTTCGAATGGCTAAAACAATATCTGGATAACCTCTCACTTCTTCAGAACATAAAAAGAAGCGATTTCGGGTACAGCCTTTCATGATTTTTTGCCAATCGATTTTAGCAATAAAAAGCTTTGAACAAATAGCTCCCAGATCTCGCTTAGCCACAAATTCATTAAAAAATTTAACCACTTTTTCATCGTCTTTCAAAGACAATGCTTTTTGTTCAATTTCACCAAAATAATTTTTAAACTTTATTTGCTGTTCTTGTTGATAAGGGGTTTTATCCATGGCTTCTTGCACCTGTGTGCGCAATTGGTCTACTGAATCAATCCATTTTTGAATTTCTTCTTCTTCATTACATGCCACCAACGTCATCACAGCCACCATACATATAAACCATCGATATAAAGTCATGTGTTACTTCTCCTTTAATTTTTCAATTACAGCGGGTTTTTTATCATAGTCTCCGTAAAAAATAAGCCGCGCCAATTTATCTTCATGTTCTAAAAACCGATATCCTACCGCTAAAAAAGCACTGTCCGATAGAATATGCTCTCTCGAAGCTTGTACCAATTCATCAATTTCAACTTCAATTCCCAATCGTAATCGTTCAAAAAGCTGATCAATCGCTGCTTTTGTAAGTACCGATCGGCGCTGAAGATTGGTATAATTTTCTAAATCAATGTTATAATTATCAACTAAAATTTTAAGTTGTCGCTTAACAACTTCTTCAATCCCCCTTTTTTGAACTTTTAAAATATCTTTCTCCGTATTCACAATGCGAATCGACGGCATGGTTCCAAAACCAAGTCCCGGTTGAACGGGCAGCATATCAAACATGCCCCCCTCTACACCCCGACTTGTCATCGAACTTCCCAAAAATGAAAAAATCACTTCTTTTTTAACTAAATCAGCTGCGTTAATGAGATGATTAAATTCCCGAACTTCTGGAGAAGAATCTAAACTTCTAAATTCAAAATCTTCGTAATTCAAAGGCTCAAAAGTTTCAAAACCAGAAATATCGACTGGCGAAAGACGTAAAATCTCTTTCGCTTCAAATCCCATCATGTAAGAAAGCATATTTTGTTCTTCATTGAGCATTACCCGAAGAGCTCTTTCATCTTCTTGTAAAGCTAAAATTCGAATTTCAATATCTCGGGCTGCTCCTTGCCTTATTTTTCCAAGCTGTTCCCATGTTTTGGCTATCACTAAAATATCTGCAAATTGTTTTTGATTTTCTTTTACATGCTCTAAAATAGATTGATCCAAAAGAATTTTTAAATAAAGCGCTTTGGCCGTCATGACTTCATTGGCCCACAACGCTCGATAGGCCTCTTGTGTGGCCAAATATAAAATCTTTTGCTCTGTAACCTTAAACCAATTGGCAGGAACCAAAAAGGGAGCAATATCTTCTACCATCCCCACTAATGTCATTACAGGATCAATAGGAAGTGTGGCAAATTTCCAAAGGTTGAGTCTGGGGAGTAAATTCCCCCTGGCTACTTGGATAGATTCTTTGGCCTGATAGACGCGAAGTGCATTTTCCAATACACTATAATTTTCTGAACTAACTTTTTTGGCTACATCATCTAGAGAAATACGTATTTCTTCAGAAGAGGCGCGAAAGGAAAAAACCAAAAGAAGTCCAATACAAAAAACTTTGATACCCTTCATTGTAAAGCCCTGGTTAACGAAAAATTAGAATTGGTCGCCTTTGTCCAAATCGTACCATATAGATCAGATACCTTCTCTAAGGTTCCCTCTAATACTTGAGAGGCAACAATAGCACTGGTAGCTTCTGAAGGTACTTCTAAAGCGCCCACCTCACTTGCTGACTCAGAAAGAATAATGTCATACGCATTTTTGCAATCTTGCCCTGATAAATTAATTTTTCCTAGATTCATATAGGTTGGTTTTACCCCTTCAAAGATACACTCTACCGTACTTAAGGTATTCAAAGGATTCCACTGTTGAACCAGAACATTAAACGAAAGGCTCATAATATCGGCTCGTACTTCGTCAATCGTTCTTATTCTGGGACCCAAAAAAGGATATTTTGGCCATCCCGGGAAAAAAACAATTCGAACATTAAAATTATCTTCTCCAACTTTAAGTGCCCCTTCAAAAGTTCCTACGAGCGCCTCATAAAATCGTCTTAATTTTAAAAGATCTGCTTCCATTTCTTGAGCTTTTAGATTTTGTTGCTCCCAATCGCCTTGAGACATATTTTTTCCATTAGCCTTTGTCCACTCATCAAATACCTGTTTTTCATTATCTTTTTGAAGTTGGCACGCCGTAAGGGTTAAAAAACACACAAAGATTCCTAAGATTTCTAGCATCTTTGTTTTCATACTCTTTCTCCTCTGTTTTTGGGGTTTGTTTCTTTACTGCAATCGCTTAAAAATAAGATCCATCAGTTCTTTTACTTTCACATCAATTTCCTTTGAATCTCTAAATGCCATGGCAGATTTCACACAATTTCGAAGATGTTTTTCAAAAATAGTTCTCTCTATCATATTTAAAGCAGCAGAGACGGCTTTAAATTGTGTGAGGATATCAACGCAATACCGCCTGTCTTTAATCATTTTTTCTATGCCATTAAGCTGCCCTTTAATTTTTTGAAGTCTTCCCAAAGTAGGTGTGTGATCAGGATAGTGTGTTTCACCGGGACAATGGTCGCACATTTTTGAACTTTGTTTTTTCATTTCTCTTGACTCTATACCCCCCTGGGGGTATGGTTGTCAACATTGAAATTTTTTAAAAAGGAGATTATTTTAGAATGAAAAAAATAACATTATTACTGTCTTGCCTAGGACTTTTTATATCTTTAAACCTTCTCTTTGCTCAACACATGGATCATCCCAAATCCGCTCCTTCGGGTATACAGACTCTAGAGGGCGAAGTGTTAGATATGGTGTGTTTTATGGCTCACAATGGCCAAGGAAAAAAACACAAGGAGTGTGCTCAAAAATGTTTGAATGAAGGCGCCCCTGCGGGTCTTTTAACCAGTGATGGAAAAGTATATTTAGTCATTGAAAACCATCACAAAAAAGAACCCTTTAAAAAATTAAAAACCTTGGCTGGAGAAAAAGTAAAAGTCACTGGAACCATTTACGCTAAAAATGGGGTTCAAAGTATTGAAGTAGAAAGTGTTGAAAAATTGTAATGGAATTTTATCTTTTGCATCCCATTTCTGTTCACTTTCCCATTGCACTTCTTATGACAGGATTTGCCCTTGAACTCTCTACGGTTAAATTGAGTCAGCCTTGGCTTTCAACCGCAGCAACGGCTTTACTCTTCTTGGGAACCTTGGCTGCTGCCATCACTCTAGGGCTGGGACTCTTGGCAGAAGAAACAGTTCCTCATGTGCCAGATGCTTGGGAAGTTCTTGAACATCATGAAACGCTGGGCTTTTGGACACTGGGAGTTTTTGTTTTTTTATCTTTGTGGCGATATTTTAAAAAAGAATTCTTAAAACCGTATTTTTTGCCTGCTTGGTTTTTGGCCATTATTCTTTTAATGATTACCGCCTATCATGGTGGGTTACTGGTATTTCACTTTGGTGTGGGGTATTTAAAATGAAAAAAATATTTTTGATAAGTTTTCTTGCCATATTTTTAAGTTCTGTAGGGTGGGCAAAAGATTTAGATTGCCAGGTTTGTGGAATGAAAATAGGTGAAAAAGCCCCCAATCATTTTGTTTTAAAAAAAGAAAAAGGGAGCGATTCTCTTCATGTATGCTCTATTCCCTGTGTTCAAAAAGGTAGAAAAAATGCTCCTGGTTATATAAAAACAGAAGTTAGTGATTTTAATCATCCAGGAAAATTACTGGATGGAAACAGGGCTTTTTTCCTCGTCAAAAGTAAAAATATTAAAAAAGATTTAGGAGATATGGTCATGCCTCCCTATGTGGCGGCCTTTGCAACAAAAGAAGAAGCCACGGCAGTCCAGAAAAAACAGGGAGATGGTACTATTGTTCAAGGATTTGAAAACGCCCTAAAAGAAGTTCAATGAAAATACGCATTTTAAGTTTTATTCTTTTCTTAAGTTTTATGGGCTGTGGCCCCATGAATAAAAAACCTGAAGATTCTTCTGCAAACTCACCTTCTTCTTTGGGAAGTTCTGGCTTGACCCGTTTTTCTAAAGACAATCAATTTTTGGTTTATGTGGAATCTGCAAGTAAACCCACCTGGGGTGAAAATATCTACCGTTTTCGTTTTAAATATTCAAAAAATCTAGCAAAGACTTCTGCTCAAACTATCACCGTTCAATATGACATGCCTACGATGCCTTCGATGGGCACATCTGAAGAAATAGCCACTTACAACCCAGAAGATGATTTTTTCACTACCACCTTATTTTTCACCATGTCTGGACGATGGCAAATTACCCTAAAATTAGAAGATGGTGCACTTCAAGATGAATACACGTTTGAAATCTCTTTTTAGATGGCCTCTTTTTTTTATTAGTATTTTATTTCCTCTTGTAGGTCACACCAGTGGCTGTCATGGCGGAGGAGGAAGTCAAACCCTAGTTCTACTTCCCACTCAATACTATCAATTTGGAATTTCAACTTCGTATCAATTTATGAAAGGGTCATTTGATTCCTATGGATTTTATAATCCCACCCCCTCCCATTCTTCTTTAAGCTCTATGACGATGGCATTGGGTGCTGGGATGAGATTTTTAGAATTTTGGCAAGGGGCGTTTAGTCTTCCCATGATCCATCGAAATCAGACAACCCCTCAAAAAAATTATTCTGCCACTGCTTTGGGAGATCCTGTTTTAGAAATTCGCCATACTTTTTTAGAAGATGTGGGGTTTTTGCCCTATCAGCCAGAACTTAATTTCTATGGAGGGGTGAAATTGCCCCTGGGCACCTCTGTTTATACCTCTTCGGATCCTTCAGAAATTGATGTTGTGGGAGATGGAATGACGACTGTTCACACAGGATTTAATACGGCCAAACTCTATCGTCCTTTTAAATTTTCTCTTGATGGAAGTTTCTTTTATCCTTTTCAAAAAAAAGTGACTCAGATACGAAATGTTTCTTTAGAAACTCCCTATGTTTTAAAATCTGGCAATCGAATGCAGCTTATTGAAAATATAAGTTTTTTGCTCAATAATCATTGGAACAGCGCTCTGGGAATAAAAGAACTTTGGATATTAAAATCTAAAAAAGATAAAACCATTGTTGAGGGATCTGCTGGGCGCTTATTTTCAACCACGGCTTCTTTAAGTTATGCCTATGATGTATCGTGGAATGTGGGAATGAGTTATGAAACAGCATTTCCTTTTTATCGATACGCTGTTAACCAACCCCATTCACATTCTTTTTCCGTCGCTCTTAATTACGGTATTTTTTAAGTAGTCAATAAAAGGATTTTCGATTATATCTTTGAAGTGGCAGCTGGGATCTTGTGGCGACAAAAGTCTATGAACCCCGCCAGATCCGGAAGGAAGCAACGGTAGTAGCCACTTTCGTGCGATCAGGGTATCCTGGTTGCCATTTAATTAATCTATGTCTTATTTAGTATTGGCCAGAAAATGGCGCCCACAAAGTTTTGAAGATCTTCTAGGACAAGAACATGTGTGCAAAACCTTAACCAATGCCATTCACCAAGAACGTCTAGCCCATGCTTTTTTATTTTGTGGCCCTAGAGGCATTGGAAAAACCTCTGCGGCTCGAATCTTAGCCAAGACATTGGTGTGTCCCAAAAGTAAAGACGGGAAGCCTTGTAACCAGTGTTCTATTTGCGACGAAATCTTTAAAGGATCTTCAGTCGATGTTATTGAAATTGATGGTGCTTCCAATAATGGGGTAGATTCCATTCGAGAGCTTAGAGAAAGAGCCAATTATCTTCCTACTCAGGGACATTACAAAATTTATATTATTGATGAAGTTCACATGCTTTCTCAAAGCGCTTTTAATGCCCTACTTAAAATTTTAGAAGAACCTCCGGCTCATTTAAAATTTATTTTTGCTACAACAGAAGTTCATAAAATTCCAGCCACTATTCTTTCTCGCTGCCAACGATTTGATTTTAAAAAAATCCCTCTAAAAACCCTAGCTGATCATTTAGATAAAATTTCTAAAAAAGAAAATATAGAGGTAGAAAAAGATGCCCTTTTAAAAATTTCAAAAGTAGCTCAGGGAAGCTTTCGTGATGCCTTGTCACTTTTAGACCAGGCCATTTCTTTTTCTGGACCTAAAATCACCCTTCGTCACATTCAAGATATTTTAAGATCCTTAAATGAAGAAACTCTTTTTGAACTTTTAGAAAAAATTTTTAAAAAAGAATCTCAAGAGACCTTCACCCTGCTCTCTAAAATCTATCAAGAAGAGCCTGATACTAAACAAATTGCTTCGGAACTTTTAGAATATGTACGATCCCTTCTTTTAATCAAAATTGCTCCTGAAAATACGCTAGAGCTGACCGATAGTGAACATGCTCGTCTTAAAGAAATATCCTCTCTTGTATCTTTAGAAGAACTAGAGATGTCTTTTCAAACTCTTTTAAGAGGAACTCAAGATATGGCCCAAACTCTGTATCCTCAATTTGTATTTGAAATGACACTTATCAAACTTTTACAACTAAAACCTCTCATGAGGCTTGAAGAACTTATCGAACGCGTAGAAACACTTCACCAACGCTCCTCTTCTGAGTTTCATCATCCTCCTACGACGGATCGGTGGCGTAAAATTGTAGAAGTTGTAAAAAACCAAAAACCATCGCTCGCTGCTCTTTTAGAACATGGATATTTGGTTGAATGGAGCAATCAAAAACTCACCATTGGCTTTCCAAAAGAATCTGTTTTTTATAAACTCCTTTCAGAAAAAGAAAATATGACTGCTTTAGAAACCATCATATCTGAACACTTAAAAACAAAAATTACGGTGACCATTACCGATGTTATTACCGGTTCTGACTCACACCTTCCTAATCTCATTAAAAATGATGAACACCATATCGCTCAACTAAAAAAGAAAGCTTTAGAAAACGAAATTATTCAAGAAGCTCAAAAAGTGTTTAATGGAAAAATAATTGATGTTAAAATTCAAAAAAATCCAGGAGACAAAACATGAATAAATTATTTGGTGGAATGGGGGGCATGCTGAAACAAGCCCAGGAATTTCAAACAAAAATGAAAAAAATCCAAGAAGAACTCGCTGATAAAACCATAGAAGCCTCTTCTGGAGGAGGCATGGTCACTGTAAAAGCCAATGGCCGACAAGAAATATTGTCTGTCACTATTGATCCTGAAGTTTTAAAACAAAATGATAAAGATATGCTTCAAGATCTCATTGTCGCAGCCACCAATGAAGCTTTAAAACAATCTCAAGACCTCATGCAATCAGAAATTGGAAAACTCACGGGAGGATTTAATATCCCAGGCCTATTTTAATGAGTTCCTCAAATCCCCTTTTAAAACTGGTTAATGAACTATCAAAACTACCGGGCATTGGAGAAAAAACAGCCACTCGTCTTGCCTTTTTTATTTTAAAATCTCCCTCTTCTTATCCTCAGGCATTGGCTCAAGCTATTTTAGAAGTAAAAAATAAAATCAAACTATGTTCTTTGTGTTTTAATCTAACGGAAGAAGATCCCTGCTCCCTCTGTGATGACTCTCAAAGAGATAAAAACATGCTCTGTGTTGTGGAAGACCCCACAGACCTTTTAGCCATTGAAAAAACAAAAATATTTCGAGGGAAATATCACATTCTCCATGGAACTCTTTCTCCGCTCGAAGGCATTGGCCCAGAACATTTAAAAATAAAAGAATTGGTCAGTCGCATTCAAAAAGAAAAAATTGAAGAAGTTATTCTAGCTACTAATACTTCTGTAGAGGGAGAAACCACGGCTTTATATTTAATTAAACTTTTAAAACCTTTTTCTATTAAACTAACAAGAATTGCTCAGGGCATTCCCATGGGAGGAGATTTAGAATATATGGATAGCATGACCATTGGAAATGCACTTGAACACAGGATTCTGGTATAAGAAGTTCTTATGTCATTTATTAATTACGCATCAAAAGAAATTAACTGCAAAATTGTTTATTATGGGCCGGCTTTAAGTGGGAAAACTACCAATCTCCAATATATTTATGCCAAAACCGATCCTCAAACAAAAGGAAGAATTGTCACTTTATCATCAGATACCGAAAGAACTATCTTTTTTGATTTTTTACCCTTAGCCATTGGCCCTATTCGAGGATTTAATGTGCGCTTTCATTTATATACCGTTCCAGGACAAGCCTATTATGACTCTAGTAGAAAATTGATTTTAAAGGGGGTTGATGGGGTGGTTTATGTAGCCGATTCCGAGCTTCGTCGTATGGAAGAAAATTTAGAAAGTTTTGAAAATCTTAAAATAAATTTAGATCATCAAGGGCACAATTTAAAAACCCTGCCTCATGTAATTCAGTATAATAAAAGAGATCTTCCCAATGTAGCCCCAGTGGCTGAGCTTAGTAAAAATTTAAACCCTTTTCATGTTCAGGAATTTGAAGCCACAGCGTCTAAAGGAATGGGTGTTTTTGAAACATTAAAAGCAGTTTCAAAGCTTATCTTACTCTCTTTAAAAGAAGACTCCGTTTCCCCGACAACACCCTGATCGGCCTTGACAAAGAAAATCCTTTTGACTACTCTTTTTTTCAATCAAAAGCGTTCCCCGGTAGCTCAGTTGGTAGAGCAATTGACTGTTAATCAATGGGTCACAGGTTCGAGTCCTGTCCGGGGAGCCAAACGTTATAGGAGAATCATAACAATGAAGAAGATTATGGTTAGTTTATTTTTGTTTATATCCACAATTGGTTTTTCAGCTTCTACACTTGTAACAAAAACATTTATCTCAAAAGAAATAAATACTCTCGTTTATAAAAATGGTTCTGGAGATGCAAAAATTATTGGAACTGATAATGAAAACTTACAAATTTTGGCCATGAAAAACCAATTCCATGAAAAATGTCGCCTCACCATTGAAAAGAAGAATCATGCGCTTTTTATAGCAGTTGATGGAGAGGGTTTATTGAATAAGGGTGGATGTAATGTGGATTTTGATATTCAAGTACCTAAAAAAGTGAGCTTAAATTTAAAGTCTGGCTCTGGAAACATTGAAATCAACAAGGTTCAAGCAAAGTTAGATGCTAAACTAGGAAGTGGAGATTTAAATGCCACTCTAGATTCATGCAATGGCTTAAACGCAAAGCTTGGCAGCGGAAATCTCGCCATTCAGGGGCTTAACAGTGATGCCAATGTAAAAACAGGTAGTGGCAATATTGAATTAAAATGGGCACGTCTTCCAGAAAAAGGTGCAGTGGATATAAAGACAGGAAGTGGAACTGTAAGCTTGAAAATGCCAAAAGATTCTAAAATCAGTACGTCATTTAAATCCGGTAGCGGACAACTGCACAACTACATTGGCGATTCTCCGGATGCTTCATTTAAAATCTCTGTCTTTACAGGTAGTGGTAATTTAGAATTAAATAAATTCTAAGGAAATAGCGAATCAAGTTACTTGTCTTAATTCTCGATAGGAACCTTTGATTAAGTCTGTTTCTTTTATCTTAAAATCTTGAATAAGCTTATTCACTTTTTCTACTTCTACTTTATAGATTTCTTCTGAAACATCATCAAAGACTGCCTCAAATTCAATAAAACTTCCTAGATTCTCGACACTATCGAGATGAACTCTAACATTACCAATTAAATAAATTTCTCTTTCTTTTTTTACAATAACTTCAATACCTAAAATTTCTTTTAAAAGATTTTTGAATATTTGGGGCTGCTCAATAGGTACCAATAAATATTGGCTCAGCTTGGGCCCTATTTGATCTGTCCGAACATAAGGAATTAAGCGCGCTCCCTTCAGAGAGGACTCTCTTAACTTCAATCTCCCACCTTGGGTTTTAAAATAGGTATCTGTTTGTAAATCTATCCCCTCTCTTTTAGCATTCAGTTTAATTGCGATTTCACGAGCCCGTAAAAGATTTTGATGCCGAGCTTTGATTTCGATATTAGGCATTTATAAAATCCAACCTAATACTTTTCTAAAAATAAGTCTATGGGTTGGCGATTAATCAAAATTCACTAATATTTGACATTTTTTAGTGAATTTAGTCTGTAATTTTATAATATTCACTAAAATCCGCCTCAGCTTTATTAAACATCTTTGGTTTTAAAATCAAAAATAGTGTTATGAACTGGTCCATATTGAAAATACAAATTTAGTCGTGTATTATAAAACCATTCCTTCATGAAAACATATTTATTGATTGGATGTGGGGGGTTTATTGGAACCATCGCCAGATATCTCTTGTCCGGCGTCCCTTATAAATACCTGGATACTTCTTTTCCCATAGGCATCCTTCTTGTTAATTTTATAGGGGCACTCTTGATTGGTTACTTTATGGAGTTTTCTATTACCCGATCTTATATATCCGATACTGCGAGAATGTTTGTCGCCATTGGCATTTTTGGGGGATTTACAACATTTTCCACATTTTCTTATGAAACCATTGCCCTTTTTAGATCGGCTCAATATTTTTATGCATTTTTAAATATTTTTCTTACCAATATTTTATGTTTGGGGGGAACTTTTCTGGGGATGAAACTTGTTTCTCTATAATATTCATAAATATTCACAGCTAAAGAAAGGGCTATAACCATGCGAAAAATCACGGGCGATCAATATTTGATGAGAATCTTTATCGGAGAAAGTGATCGATATGAGGGAAAACCTTTGTATCAATATCTTGTAGAATATTTTAAAAAAGAAAAAATGGCTGGGACAACTGTTTTAAGAGGGATTGCTGGTTTTGGAGCAAAATCTCATTTGCACACAGATAGCATTTTAAGACTTTCAAGCGACCTGCCCATTGTGATTGAAGTAGTCGACACAAAAGACCATATTGACCACCTTCTGTCTCACATTGATCCCATCATTAAAGAAGGGCTTATCACTTTGGAAAAAGTAACCGTCATCAAGTATCTGGCCTAACCAAAGTCAATAAAAAATTCTTTACTTCCTGACTAAAATCAGTAAATTGGATCTTTTGTCTTTATGAGAAAAACTTTACAAGAATTTAGTATAGATATTCTCTCTATTGTAAATCCCGAAGGGATTGAAGACACAAAACTATTGCCCAAGATTCCTCCTCAAGAACTCCTCAAAGCCTATCGTTGGATGCTTCTTACCCGAAGGCTCGAAGAACAAGCGCTCCGATATCAACGCCAAGGTCGTATTGGCACCTTTGCCCCAAGTATTGGCCAGGAAGCTGCTGCTATCGGCTCTGCTCTGTGTTTAACTTCAGAAGACTGGTTTTTACCTTCTTTTAGAGAAACAGGCATTGCCCTAACCCGTGGATTATCTATAAAAAATTATTTTTTATATATCATGGGTTTTGAAGATTCTAATAAAGAACTTAAAAATACCCATGATCTAGCCATTTCAATTCCCGTCGGAAGCCAATGTGTTCATGTTGCGGGAATTGGATGGGGATTAAAGTTAGATCAAAAAAAAGCAGCTGCCATGGTTTATTTTGGCGATGGAGCAACTTCTGAAGGTGATTTTCACGAAGGGCTAAATTTTTGTGGGGCCTTAAATCTTCCCTGTGTGTTTTTCTGTCAGAATAATCAGTGGGCTATTTCTACTCCTTTTAAAAATCAAACAGCTTCTCAAACCATTGCCCAAAAAGCTATTGCCTATGGAGTTAAAGGCATTCAGGTCGATGGAAACGATTTTTTCTCTGTCTATGTTGCTACCCAAGAAGCCTTAAACAAAGCTCGAAAGGGTGAGGGGCCAACCTTAATTGAAGCAGTCACCTTTAGACAAAGCCTACATACCACAGCCGATGATCCTTCGGTTTATCGAACCAAAAATTTAGAAGAGGAATGGAAAAAGAAAGATCCCATTCTTCGGTTTAAAAAGTTTTTAGAAAAAGAAAAACTGTGGGATTCTCAAAAAGAAGACGCCTTAGAACAAACCCTGAAAGAAGAAATTCGAAAAGGATATGAAGAAGCAGAAAATTTTAGAAATTCAAATCCTGATCCACTCACCTTTTTTGACACCGTCTATGAAACCATGCCTCCCTATTTACAATGGCAAAAAGAATGTGCCCAAAAAAATATTGCGGGACGAAATGTAATTAAAGGTGCTTTGGAAAAACCCAGAGGGTCTGGAGGGGCTGCTGCCGTCGGTGAACTTGAGGAGGCGCAAGACTAAAATGGAAAAAACACAACGCCTTACCATGGTTGAAGCTATTCATCTGGGGCTTCAAGAAGAAATGAAAAGAGATAAAAACGTTCTCATTTTAGGACAAGATGTCGGCGTAAACGGAGGCGTTTTTCGTGTCACCAAAGGGCTACAAGAAGAATTTGGAAAAGATCGTGTGGTAGATACTCCTCTGTCAGAATCTGCTATTGTCGGTGCTAGTATTGGCTTAGCTCTTTATGGAAAACGTCCTGTATGTGAAATTCAGTTTAGTGGATTTATTTATTATGGCTATACACAACTTCAATCTCACGCGGCCAAAATACGATCGAGAACATTTGGAGCTCAACAAGTTCCCATGGTACTCAGATCTCCCTACGGGGCTGGTATTAAAGCCTTAGAACATCATTCTGAATCTACCGAAATGATTTATACTCATATCCCAGGACTTGTTGTGGTTATTCCCTCAGGCCCCAGAAAAGCACGCGCTCTTATTAAATCTGCTATTCGATCAAATGACCCCGTTATTTTTTTAGAACCCAGTAGTATTTATCGCGCATTCCGAGAAGATATTCCCACTGAAGAAGAGCTCTATCCTATCGGAAAAGCAGAAATTGTACGAAGCGGTTCTCAAATCACGATTGTTTCCTATGGAGCCATGCTTTATCAAACTAAAAAAGTCATTGAAAAAGGAGTTCGAGAAAAAGGATGGGATCCAGAAGTCATCGATCTTCTCACCATTTCTCCGATGGACACTGAAACGGTCATTGAAAGTGTTAAAAAAACAAAACGATGTGTCATTATCCATGAAGCTCATCGTACCGGCGGAGTAGCTGCAGAATTGATTGCTAGAATCAATGAATTTGCTTTTTTATCTCTTGAAGCTCCCGTTGAAAGAGTAACAGGATGGGACACGCCTGTTCCTTTTTACGCCAGAGAAAATGCATTTCTTCCAGATGCCATTAGCATCGAACGTGCAATTGAAAAAATTATCCAATTTTAATTGCTATATCAAATTTTTTGTGCAAGTATTTTTTTGATGACCATCAAAGATTACATTAAACATCATTTTCGTCATTTCAATGCTGCGGTTGTTATCGACGCAGCAGAAGCCTACTGCGATTATCTCACGAAAGGTAATAAAATGATGATTACCTTAGCTGGCGCCATGAGTACGGCAGAATTGGGATTGTCACTAGCAGAAATGATTCGCCAAGAAAAAGTACATGCTATTTGTTGCACCGGTGCAAATTTAGAAGAAGATGTTTTTAATTTAGTCGCCCATGAACATTATAAACGAGTTTCACAGTATCGAAATCTTACTGCCAAAGAAGAAGTGGATCTTTATAAACAAGGCATGAATCGTGTTACCGATACCTGCATTCCTGAAGAAGAGGCTATGCGGCGTATTGAAAAACAAGTGCTAAAACTTTGGCAAAAAGCAGATCAAGAAAAAAAGCGTTACTTTCCCTATGAATTCCTGTACCAGCTCATTAAAAATGGCGCCATTAAAGATCACTATCAAATTGATCCCAAAAATTCGTGGATGATTGCTGCCTGTGAAAAAAATCTTCCTATTTTTACTCCAGGCTGGGAGGATTCAACGCTTGGAAATATTTTTGTTTCCAACGTTATTAAAAAAAATATTTCAAATTACCAAGTTGTAAAATCCGGCCTTGAACAAATGGCCTCTCTTATTGAATGGTATCAGGAAAATTCTCAAAAAAGTTCTATTGGTTTTTTTCAAATTGGAGGAGGAATTGCAGGAGACTTCCCGATTTGTGTGGTTCCTCTAATTACCCAAGATTTAAAACAAAATTGTAAGCTCTGGGGTTATTTTTGCCAAATTTCTGATAGTACTACTTCCTATGGTTCTTATAGTGGTGCTGTCCCCAACGAAAAAATTACGTGGGGAAAACTAGATGGAAAAACACCCCGTTTTATCATTGAATCCGACGCAACCATTGTTGCTCCCCTCATGTTTGCTTATATTCTAGGTCAATAAGTTGATTTAGTTTTTTATATTTGATATAGATACTTATCAATAATAAGGAGGCCCTATGAAAAAAAGAATCATTATCTTAGGCTTTGTTTTAGTAAGTATAGTTTCTCTTCCATCTTACGCATCTAACATGCTTTTAAACCTTTTTCTTTCCCAAGGTGTTTTTGATGTTATCAATTGGAAAGTAGGTGATTACGCAAACTACAATCTTAATCTTGGTTTCTTAGGCAAAGGGACTGTTGAAAAAGCAGCAACCAAAGAAGAAGACGCAGGAATTTGGCTTACAACAGATGCCAAAACTCCGATGGGCAACCAAAAAATAGAAGCGCTGGTCTCTAAAGCCAATGGGAAAATTTTAAAACTGATTGTGGATGGCCAAGAACAAAAATATGAAGAACATGAGTTTGAAATTATTTCAAAAGATGCTTCAGAAGTTACTGTTCCGGCAGGAACATTTAAAGCTATTCATATTAAAATAAAAGATAAAACAGATGATGCCGATATTGAAGCCTGGATTAATCCTAGAGATATCGTTCTAGAAGGCATGGCCAAAAACATTGTTAAAAAGAGTTTCTTAACCGTTACTTTAGAGCTTACTTCTTTTGGTCATAAGTAAATCAACGATTTTTTCGTGAAGGATCCCATTAGAAGCTAAAATTTCGTGATCATACGCCGTAGCGGGGCTCCCATCGTAACGACTCACTTTTCCCCCTGCTTCTTGAACCAAAAGTAGCCCTGCAGCTACATCCCACGGGCTTAAATGTTTTTCCCAAAAACCATCAAAATGTCCTTGGGCTACCTGATAAAAATCCCACACGGCAGACCCACTTCTTCGAATACCTCTGGTTTTTTGTAGAAAGGGTTCCAATCGCAGAAGTTCTTCTTGAACCATCATGCCACTTTGATATGAAAAACCCGTAATAAATAAGGCATCTTCTATTTTTGAACAGGGAGACACAGATATACGTTTTTTATTGCAAAATGCCCCCTTTCCTTTTTCAGCTGTAAAAATATCTTGAGTTAAAGGATTTAAAATCACTGAAAGGACGATCTCGCCTTCTCTTTCCACTCCAATGGACACACAAAAAAGGGGAAGTTGATGAACAAAATTTGTTGTCCCATCTAAAGGATCAATAATCCATTTATAGGAGGCACTCTTCTTTTCATAAATCCCGCTTTCTTCTGCTAAAATGGCATGGTGAGGAAAAGAAGTTTTAACCATTGAAATAATCTTTTTCTCTGCTTTTTTATCCGCCTCTGTAACAATCCCAGCTCCTATTTTTTGCTCTACATGTTTAATTTTCCCAAAATGAGATCTTAAAATTTCCCCAGCTTCTTTAGCAGCGCAAATGGCAACTTTTTTAATTTTTTCTAATTCAGACATGATATAATAATGTCTTATCACATTAAACTAACAGATTCAATTTGACACCGACTCAAAAACTAGCGCATAATCAAGGTGTCAACGCCCATGATAAACTTAGAGCCCAAAAAGAAGCGTAGAGAAATTTGGGGTGTTATCTTTTTATGCTTCTTCGCATTTGTTTTTGTTAGCCTTATTTCTTACCATCCACTAGATCCCTCTTTAAATAGTGTCTCTTCTACTAAAGAAATTCAAAATTTAAGCGGAATGACTGGGGCTTATGTTGCAGACATCTTATTTCAAACATTTGGAGTCAGTGCTTTTATTATCCTTTTTCCTATTCTTCTGATCATGAGTGGATGCTTTTTCCCGGGCTGGATTGGTCGCAAATTTGTAAAGCTTTTTGGCTTTGCCCTACTGATGTTTTTTCTTTCTGGGTTTTCTGCTTTAAGTCTTAAAACCATTGTTATTCATGACCAAAAACTTTTGGCGGGCGGCATGGTGGGGCATCTTTTTTCTTCCTTTTTTCTTCCTTATTTTAATTTAACGGGATCTTACATTTTAATCTTAGGAGGACTTTTAATTACTCTTATTTTATCCTTAAATCTTTCGGTGGCCACTCTTCTTAAAGTTTTTGGAGTGACAGGCTTAAAGATTTTATCCATTTTTTCTCTTTTTAGAGGAATATCCATCCCCACATTTAAAAAGAAATCCCCCCCCATCCCTTCTTTTAAAGAGCCTCAGAGAAAACCCATCTCCCAAGAGCCTATTTTAATTGATGATTTTGAAGAAGATCCCATTATTGAAAAAGTTCCTCCTCCACCTCCCACTATTAAAGGAGGACCTATTGAGTTTATAGATGATACCCCTACAACTTCGGATCGACCTCCGCTCATCATAGAAAAAACGGAAAAAAAAAAAGACACTTCTTCCCCCAAATTTTTAGGGGATTTTCTAAAACCGAAAGGAAATTTTAAGCTTCCTGAGATTTCCCTTCTTTCTGATCCTCCCAAAGAAAATATTCAAATTGATAAAGAATCTCTCATTAAAAATTCAAGAATCTTAGAACAAAAATTAAGAGATTTTAACATTGAAGGTCGGGTTGTGGAAGTAAGACCAGGGCCCATTATTACTGTCTATGAATTTGAACCTGCCCCAGGAATTAAGGTTAGTAAAATTGTAAATCTTGCTGATGATCTTTCTTTGGCCTTAAGTGCCCTATCAGTAAGAATTGTAGCTCCTATCCCTGGGAAATCCGTTGTGGGGATTGAACTTCCTAATGACCAACGACAAATTGTTTTTCTAAAAGAAATCCTCATGAACAATGAATTTAAAAATTTAAAATATCGCTTGCCACTGGCTCTTGGGAAAACCATTTCTGGAGATCCCATGATTGCTGATCTTGCCAGAATGCCCCACCTTTTAGTGGCTGGAGCTACAGGATCTGGAAAATCTGTTTTTATTAATTCGATCATATGTAGTTTTCTTTTCCGCTATACCCCTGAACAGCTCCGATTTTTAATGATTGATCCCAAAATGTTAGAACTTTCAATGTATGATCATATTCCACATCTTTTACTCCCTGTTGTAACAGATCCTAAAAAAGCAGCATTGGCTTTAAAATGGGCTGTAGAAGAAATGGACCGACGGTATATGATCATGACCAAACTTGCCGTTCGAAATATTGATAGCTATAATAAAAAACTAGAAGACACGCCTAAAAAAGAATTAGAAGAGCTTTTAAAATTAGACCTCGAGGCCGAAGAAGGAACCAAAACGCCTTCTATCCCTGATCGACTTCCATATATCATTATCATTATTGATGAACTGGCTGATTTAATGATGGTGGCTTCAAAAGATGTTGAGCTTTCTATTGCAAGGCTTGCCCAAATGGCTCGGGCGTCTGGGATTCATCTTTTGGTTGCCACCCAAAGACCCTCGGTAGATGTGCTCACAGGTCTTATTAAAGCCAATTTCCCTGCTCGAATTTCTTTCCAAGTTTCTTCAAAAGTAGATTCCAGGACTATTTTGGATGCTTCGGGAGCAGAAAAACTCTTAGGGAGTGGAGACATGCTCTTTTTGCCTCCTGGTACAGCTAAAGTCATGAGAATTCATGGCGCTTATGTTGGAGATCCGGAAATTAAAAAACTCGTGCACTGCTTAAAAGAACAAGGAAGTCCTAATTACCAAGAAGATATTCTAGATAAAAAATTTGACGAAGCAGACTTTGAGCTGGATGAAGAAGATAATGCTCTTTATGAAGAAGCCGTAGAGCTGGTTTCTAAATGTCGCTATGCTTCTATTTCTATGATTCAACGACGACTACGCATTGGATATAATCGAGCTGCTCGGATGATTGAACAAATGGAAGCAGAAGGTATTGTAGGTCCTGCAGATGGTGCCAAACCCAGAGAAGTTCTCACGAAAGACACCAATTAGCCTCATTCTTGTTTTACCCAAAACACTATGATATAGAATCCCCACTATGCCGTCATTTGATATTGTTTGTAAGATAGATAAACAAGAGATGGATAACGCCTTAAACCAAGCTCGAAAAGAGATTGTCCAACGCTACGACCTAAAAGACACCCAATCTGAAATTAATCTCATAGAACAAAAAGAAATTGTATTAATCGCTCCCAATGAATTTGTTTTAAAACAGGTTCTAGATGTTCTTCAGTCCAAGCTTGTAAAAAGAGGAATCTCTTTAAAAGCTTTTGAGTATGGGAACCCCGAACCCACACTGATGAGCAAAATGAAACAAACGTTAAAAATTCAAGAGGGAATAGCTATCGAAAAAGCTAAAGCCATTGTAAAAACGATTAAAGACACAAAATTTAAAGTTCAATGCCAAATTCAAGGAGATCAATTGCGAGTTAGTGGAAAACAAATTGATGATCTCCAATCGATTATTCAACTCCTCCGCACAAACGACCATGGCATTCACATGGATTTCGTCAATATGAAGCGTGACTAAAAATGAAGTTTCACTTTATAACATTGGGCTGCCCCAAGAACCGGGTTGATTCAGAGGTCATGTTTGGATCTCTCCTCCAACATCAATACGAATATACCCAAAACCCCAAAGAAGCAGAGCTGATTATTGTCAATAGCTGCTCTTTTATTGAAGATGCTAAAAAAGAATCGGTTGATACTATTCTTAATATTTCAGAGCTAAAAAAAGAGGGTACTTTAAAAAAACTCGTTGTCGCAGGATGTCTTGCCCAACGCTATCAAGGAAAAGTCGAAGAGCTCTTTCCAGAAGTTGATCATTTTATTGGGACCGGTGAATATTATAAAATTGCAAGTATCGTAGAATCAGAAGCCAGGGGCAATTATTCCATTCCTTCCTATATTCATTCTTATGAAGCCCCCAGAATAAATTCCATGCCTTTTTATACAGCTTATTTAAAATTAACCGAAGGGTGTGATCGAAAATGTGCCTTTTGTATTATTCCTAAAATCCGCGGGAAACAAAAAAGCCAATCCATAGAAAATTTAGTCATCGAAACTCAAGCCCTGGCCAATCAAGGAGCTACAGAACTAAATCTTATTGGACAAGATCTAACCTCTTATGGAACTGATCTTAGAGATCAAAAAACAAATTTAGAAAATCTTTTAAAAGAGCTTGTAAAAATTAAAAACATAAAATGGATTCGACTTTTATACTGCTATCCTGACCGTATTTCTGATGAATTCATTAATCTCATGAAGAACGAAGAAAAAATTTGTAAGTATATCGATATGCCGCTTCAACACATTGATGATGAAATTTTAAAAAGTATGCGACGGGGCGTCAATAGCACTAAAATTAAAACGTTGATTGAATGTTTGAGAAAAAAGATTCCTAATCTCACTCTTAGAACCTCTTTTATCACAGGCTATCCCGAAGAAACAGAAGAACAATTTAAAACCCTTTATGCTTTTATAAAAGAAATGGAATTTGATCGCGTAGGTGTTTTTACTTTTTCACAAGAAGAAGATACCCATGCAGCTACTCTTTCTAACCAATTACCTCAAAAGCTTAAACTTCAGCGAAAAGAAAAACTCATGATGCTTCAAAGCGAAATTTCTTTAAAAAAACATCAAAAACTCATCGGCCAAAAAACTCAAGTTCTGATTGAAAACTGGGATGAAAAAAAGAAATACTATAAAGGCAGAAATGAGAGCCAAGCCCCTGAAATTGATGGAAATATCTTTATTCAGTCCCCTCAAAAACTCGATATTGGACAATACTATCCCGCTATCATCCACAAGGCCTACTCTTACGATCTTATGGCAACCATTAAAAAATCATGAATTGTTGTTAAAGTTTTAGGCGGATAGATTGACTTAGTCAGTCAAAAAATAAGACAAAATAATTTTTTAGCTTCGTTTTAACCCTAGGTAAATATTAATGATTCCTACCATAATAGCTAAAACAGGGATAATTATTCTCACTTTTTATATCCTTTAAAAATGTTCTAAATAATTGAAATTGCAAGGAATGTGCCACTTAAAGGAGCAAAGTATTGACATTGCCGTTTAAAATCCCGTACACTATTTAAGACAGTAGTCTTACCTTACGGAACAGAAGTCTGTTCATTTAAATACGTAGTCTTTCATAAATAAGGAGGATCTTATGTATAAGATAGCATTTTGGGCATTGACCTATGGTATTTTAGTAGGAGGTTGCTTTACACTGTTTGCTTGGTTTGCTCAAACCAATGATACGTTTAAAACATGGTATTATAAGCTGGCTCCCATTCAAACCCTCGTGGGTATTTTTTGCTTTGTGGGAGGAATTCTGGGCTTATTCTATCCTATCGGTGAAGAAATGATCACAGGAGACCTTATCCCGGCAGTTATTGCCATTCTCCTGGGATTTATGTACATCTTTGCCTATTTTAAACAGCCTGCTTTTTTAAATCAGATCTATCAAAAACTAACCCCTTACCAAGTACCTTTTGGGATTATTGCTATTGGAGCAGCCCTGGTTCACTACTTTATTTGGGGCACTAAGACTTATTTCTAGGGTAACAGTGTCATTCTGAGCGAAGCGAAGAATCTCTTGAGATCCTTCAGCTTCGCTTCAGGATGACGGCCCCTTCTTACTTTCTTAGACATCTGTCAGCTTTCCACACAACATTTAATTTATAAATAAAATCATATATTTACGCGCCTTCTATCTTTTATGATGCTTCGAAATGTATATTTTGTGCACTTTTTAGCCATTATTAAAATTTGATAAGCTATTGAAATTACTTGTTTTTTAAATATTCCCGCTGGCATACCCCTTGCATTTTTATACCTGTAAAAGGACGAAATTTTTCCAAAGGCCAGATTGGTATCGAATAAGGAAGTTGTTTATGTGGAGATATGGAGTGATCGTGGTGTTGTCTTGTCTGGTGGTCTTAGCCGCAAACCGTAAAATTTTACCTCTCATCTCAATTCTTTCCTCTTCGCCCAAAGAAATTATTTTGGCTGAAAAGATGATTGATTTGGATGGAGATAAAAAATCTGAAAAAGTTATTAAGCTTAAAAAAGGAAATTCTCTTGCTCTTCAAATCTATGAGCTAAAAGAAGATCATGGAATTATTTCTACTCAACTTACGACCCAGTATGAAATTCCTGAAAGCGAAGACAGTTTTATCTATTATAAAACCAGAGTTACCAATCTCGCATTTATAGATAGCAATCAAGATAACCAACAAGAAATCATTGTTTCCTTTTTCGATAAAAAAACCAAAACCAGTTCTTTTTGCACCCTTTTATGGAATAAAGATCAAAAAACTCTCACGAAGGCTAAAGGAGAGGATCGTTAATATGTCGTACCATTATAAAGAACTCACAACAACTCAAACCATCATAATTAATAAAACTTTGTCTTCAAAACCAAAAGCTGTCAAAATAGCTCATTTAATTGTCTTAAAATCGCCAGAGGGCATATCTTCTCAAAAGTTTTATCCTATTCAAAGACAACTCATTTTAGGGCGAAAAGACTCAGCCGACATTGCTTTAAATGACCCAAAGCTCTCAAGACAACACTTTCAAATCTATAGTGATGGGAAGCATTATTACATTAAAGATCTCAATAGTACCAATGGAACAAAGGTCAATGGGGAGCTTATTAAAGAAAAAAAAATTCATCCAAAAGATATTATTGAAAGCGGGGATTTTCGTTTTGAGTTTAATTTTCCCTCTATTGTTCCACATCGTTCTAAAAAATTATCTAATCAGCACCCTTCTTCTCTTACTATAAACATCTTAACCCTCATTAAAACAGCCCTTATTGCCACACTCATCACACTTTGCGCCTATTTACTCTATTGCTCTGCCACCAAGTCTTTTAAAACTGAAGAGCACCGTTCTCCTCAAAGTTTAAATACAGAAAGAAAAGGTGAAAGCTGGTCTAAAACTCAAGCCAATCTTTTTTACCAAATGGCAGCAGAAGCCTATAATGATGGGGATTATTTCCAAGCAAAACAGTTTATTTCTCAAGCTAAACAATTTTCAAAATCAGTGAAATTTGATTCTTTTGATCGAGCCATTGATGAAGCCACAACTTTAAAAACAGTTTATTGGGGCACCGTAAAAACCCGTGAAGAAAAAGAAAAAATTGAAATTGAAATACGCCCTTATCTTGAATCCGCTCATCGTTTTATTCAAGAAAAAGCGTTGGATAAAGCTGTTATTAGCTATCAAGAAGTACTTTTGATCGACTCTTCTAATGAAGAAGCTAAAAATGGTATTGTGGATATTGAAAAATTAAAAAATAGCCAAATGCCAACCGAGAAAAAAGAAACTTCCTCCTCAGCTTTATCTCTCTACCAAATCATTAATAAAATAGTGGCCGAAGCAGATGAATTAGAAGACCAAGAAAAGTTTTCTTTAGCGATTGAAAAATATAAAAAAGCTCTTTCCCTAGCTAAAAAGTACGAATTTAATGTAAACGACATTGCCTCTCGTTTGTTGGATACCGTTAATACCTTTCGAGATAAAACAAAGACTCTATGGGAAACGGCAGATACTTTATCCCAAGCTCAAAAATATGCTGAAGCTAAAGAAAAAATGATTCAAATCCTGCGCATGAATCCTGATTATACACCAGCACTTGAAAAGAAAAAAGAATTAGATCAGATTTTAAGTCAGCAAGCCCAACGGCTTTATTCTCAAGCTGTTGTCTATGAGTCTCTTCCAGACATTGAGGGCGCCAAAGAAAAATGGAGAACTATTTTAACTCTCTTAGACACCTCTCATCTTTACTACAAGAAAGCCCAACAAAAGCTATCACACTACTCTAGTTATTAATTTTTATTTCTTCTGATAACGGTTAACGGCGTTCACGTGGTCTCTATAATTATTTGAGAAAAAGTGTGAGCCATCATTTTTAGAAACAAAAAAAAGATAATCCACCGGCGCTGGATTCACCGCGGCCTCTAATGAAGCCCGGCTGGGGTTAGCAATGGGCCCAAAAGGAAGGCCCAGGTGTGTATAGGTATTATAAGGCGTAGGGGTGAGTAGATCTTTTTTAGTTAAATTTCCTGTAAAATTTTTAATTCCATAAATAACCGTAGGATCACTTTGTAACTTCATCCCTTGGCGTAATCGATTATGAAAAACAGCAGAAATTAATCTTCTCTCCTCTGGGACAGCTGTTTCTTTTTCAATGAGAGAGGCCAGGGTTACAATCTGATGCTGTGAAAAATTAAATTTTTGAGCTTGAAATCGAATATCTTCCGAATAATTTTCAAAAAATTTAAAAACCATTGTTTTTATAATTTTATCTGCAGTTATTGGTTTTGAAAAAAAATACGTTTCTGGAAATAAAAATCCTTCAACAGACGCCCCTGAAATGCCTAGCTCATTTAAAAATATAAGATCATAGGCTTTGGTTAAAAACTCTTCTCGACTAACCAGCATTAAAGACGCCACCACATCGGCTACTTGATATAAATTATATCCTTCTGGAATGGTGACCCGATAAAGATACGTTCTCCCACTCACCAATGTATCTAAAACTTCTAGTGGTTTCATGTTCGTATATAATAAATATTCTCCTGCTTTAATCTTAGTTAAATTTCCTTTCCAACGAGATAAAAGATAAAATTTTATTTCATGTGTAATAATCCCTTTTAATTTAAGATTTTTAGCAATTCTTCTAAAGGGCGTTCCAGGAGGAATTTCAATAACTTGTTCTATCTTTTCTTGAGTGGGCGTTGAATTTAAAAACAAATATATTTCAACAAAACCAAAAATAAAAAGAACAACAAAAATAGTTCCGATGATTAAAAAACTTTTTCTTCCCATAATGTTATCGATGGCTATCCAAATATCCTTGTAATATCAGTACTGCCGCTAATTGATCTATGCTTTTTTTACGTTTTTTTCTGCTAACATCGGCCTCAATTAAGACTCTTTCAGCTGATTTTGTAGTAAACCATTCATCCCACTCTTCAATCGGCAACGTAATGCGTGATTTTAAAATGGTTATAAAATCCAATACCTTTTGTGTCTGAGGAGTTATTTTTAAAGATAAACTGCGAGGAACACCTGCCACAATTTTAGAAACTCCATGTTTTTGAATGATGTCTTCTAATATTTTTAAATCTTTTTCTAGCCCTGTTCTATGAAGAGTCATCAGGGGCTGAGCCGTCCATCCCATTTCATCACTCAAAGAAATCCCAATCCTTTTATCTCCTACGTCTAATCCTAAGAGGCGCATAATGGGGGTAATCCCGGAAGGTGGGTTTCTTGAAGAATATCACTGGGGTCTTCTAGACAAGAAACAGGATAGGTACAATAATAAGGAGCAAAAAGAGCCGTTGGAAATTGATTTCCACTTTTTCCCTGTCCTCCAAAGGGCAGTTTTGAAGAAGCTCCTACGGTAGAGCGATTCCAATTCACCAGACCTGTTTTTGTTTTTTCAAAAACTTTTTCATAAGCCTTTTTATCTTTTGTAAAAACAGAAACCACAAGCCCAAAAGTAGTTCGATTGGCTTCTTCAATGGCCTCCTCTATATCTTTAACGATGTGGATAGCAACTGAAGGGCCAAAAATTTCTGTTTCTAGATACATGGAAGATTCTTTTTTAGCTTTTGCTAGATAAATAGAAGGCGTTACATAATATCCAGAATGAGCCAGAGACAATTCTTTCCCTCTCATAATCGGTTCAAATCCTTCCCGTTCTGCAATGCCTTGAAATCGCATATATTTATTTTGGGCATCTTTGCTAATAAGAGGCCCCATAAAAGGTTCGGGTTCATCAAAAGCATATCCAATTTTAAGCTCTCCCGACATACGGGTAAATTCTTTTAAAAAAGATTTGGCTATTTTTTCAGTTAAAATAATTCGACTAGTTGCAGAACATCTCTGTCCTGCCGTTAAATAGGCACCTTTAATATTTTCATACAGGGCTTTAGGCAAATAGGCATCCTCTAATATCAAAGAAGCATTCTTTCCTCCCATTTCTAATACAAGTGTTTTCCAAAAATGAGCTGAAGTATCTTGTTTTATCTTAAGCCCTACTTCATAGGATCCCGTAAATAAAATCCCATCTACCTTTTGATCCAAACACAGCCTTTTCCCAACTTCTTTTTCTCCCTGAATCAAGTTAAAAACTCCCGGAGGAAATTGAGCGCGATGAATAAGTTCTGCAATTTTTTGTCCTACAGCAGGCGTTTGCTCAGAAGGTTTAAAAATAATCGTATTTCCAGTAAGCAATGCTGGTACATAGTGCCCATGCGGAAGATGGGCTGGAAAATTAAATGGCCCAATAACAGCCATTACTCCTTTAGGCTTAAACCGATATCTTCCTATAATATTGGGCTGAGCATTGGCTACTTCGTGCTCTAAAATTAGTTTTACACCTTCTTGAAGGGTAATATTAATTTTCCCCAATAACCCCTGTGCTTCTTGAGTAGCTTCCCAAAAAGGTTTTCCGGTCTCCCTAGAAATAAGTTCTGCTATTTCAGCTAGATGGATTTCAATTTCTCTATAAAACTTTTTTAAGTAAGTCGCTCTTTCTTCTAAAGAAAGTGCTTTCCATTTTGGAAACGCTTTTTCGGCACACTGAATGGCTTTGGAAACATGGGAAAAAGAATAACTAAATTCCCCTAAAACATCTTTGGTATCCCCAGGATTAATACTTTTAAATTCCCCATTTTTTTCCTTAGGTACAACAAACATTCCATCAATATAGTCTCCCAGATAGGTAAATGGTTTTAAAGTTCTCATTTAAGATGTTACGGCGGGCTCAAAAGAAAATGGTAAAAAATGTAGCACCTCTCCCGGTTCTACCATGAGTATTTCTCTCACTTCTTGAGGAATATAAATTCTTTTACCTTCAATTTTACATTCCGTATAAACGGCTCTAAATTCACCATTTTTATCTGTCCCTACTAGTCCTTCTTCTTTCCAACTCCGCATAGTCCCCTTTTTAAGTTTTAATGTTTTTGTCATTTTAATAAGCGCAATATCTTTCATCCGGGCACCATAATGTGGCCCTCCATCAAACGGATCAATCATTTCTAAATACTTTAAACCCGTACTTTCTAGCATTCGCTTGGCCGGAAGGCTATCTTCTCCCACCTGGCCAATAAGCTCTCGAACCCTGGCTTCTAAAAGACAAATATAGATATCCTGTCTGGGGAAGAGAGATAAAATAAATTCTTTATTTTTACGACTAATGCGATCTGCTTCTAAATAAGGAAGATTAGTAAATTTTTGCCCAATAGCTTCCCAAAGAGGCGATTTTCCATCTGGCGTTAGGGGAGGTAAAAATTCTGAAATCACCCGATCTTTAAATCTTCTGCGATGCATCGCAATATAAAGGAAACGCCCCCAGGAAAGTTGTTTCCCTAAATGTTTCCCCGCATGCCGAAATGCTGGATGTAAAACAAGTCCTCCTACTTCTGTAGGACCATCCATGTCATATCCTAATCTTAATACTTGATGCACAATTCCTGAGTGGATGGTTTGACTAAACTTTTCGAGTCTTAACACTTGAAAATAAAAGTGTGGGCTTTCTCGGGTTCCATGTTGAGCCATGATCATGGAAGTTCCAATAATTTTATTAGATTCTGTATCTTCAATACAAAAAATATAATCTGCTTCCCCTTTAATACGCACTTCGCCAGAAAACGCAGAAACCGAACGTTGAACCTGACGCTGAAGTTCCTCAGGAATGGTAGAAAGATTAATGGCATTTAGCATTTTCGATAAAGAAAGAATCTGCTTAAAATCATCTAATCTGACAGATCTTAAGACAAACATTTATCTCACCCCTTTAACGCAAAAGGATTCAATCATGCGTTCATAAAAAGTCACTGCATGAGAAAGATGATGAAGATAATTAAACTCATTGGGTTTATGCACATTCGATACAGATACGCCTGGCCCCCACACAATGGCTTCGGCTCCTAAAGCACGATACACCGAGGCTTCTGTTGACGATGCTTTGGTTACCACTGTTTCTTGAAGACTCATGCTTCGAAGTACCGCTTTTGCTTCGACCACTAATTTTGAATTAATATCTGTTTGCATAGGAAAACTTTGTCGAACAACCTGCATTGACGTCTGAATAGAAGGATATTTTTTATTCATTCCCTCAATATAATTTCTAGCTGCCGTTAAGAGTTCTTCCGTATTGGCGGTGGGTAAAAGCCTTATCCCCACTAAAAACTTCATAGAATTACCTTCAGTTTTAATAACCCCAATACTTAAAACACTGATGGGTGGATCAAATTCTGGCAGGGGGGATTTTTTAAATTCCAAAGCACATTTTTTAAAAAATGATTGTATTTCTTCTACTGCATTTAAAAAGGAAGGGGTAAAAAGAAACGTTGGTTTTTTATTTTTTTCTAAAACCCATTGAACTCCCTCTTCATCCAAAATTAATTTGTCTTGAGTTTTAATTCTTAAAGAGGCTCGATCTGGAATGACATTCACCAGTTCGCCAGATTGAAGACTGATAAATTCTACTTTTCCTTTTTGAGCCCTTAAAAAATCGAGCGCTTTTTGAGCTGCATTAATGCCCAGCTGAGGAGTAGAACTATGAGCTGATCTTCCAAAAAAATCCACTCTCCACGTACCATTATTGATATTTACTTCTTGGGCAGAAGAATCTGTAACGGTAAATTCCAATGTTAAAAATCCTTTGTGTGCATAGACGATACTTAAATTAGAAGGTTCCCCCACAAGAGCATATCGAGGAAGCGGTTTTAAAATATTTTCTTCAACTAGTTTTTTAGCCCCTGCTAACCCACTTTCTTCTCCATAAGTGGCTAAAAGCAAAAGAGGATTTTTAAAAGACACTCCTTTAAATTTTTCAAGTGCTTTAATTTTACACAAAATATCTAGCTTAACATCGGCTGTTCCCAGTCCATAAATTTTATCATTTTCAATCGTCGCGCGAAAAGGATTCCCTCCTGTCTTATCCCACAATGAAAAATCTCCAGGGGAAACTGTATCTAAGTGTGTACTCAGTAAAAAAGCCTCTCCAGAAGAAGGCCCTTTTTTAGCAATAATATTAAACTGCTCTTTACCATAAAGCTCTCCCTTTTGAAGGGTTACTTCAAGATCTAACGGTTTTAATAAAGAAGAAACATAGTTTACAACCTCGCGATTGCTTTCATAGGTTATAGAATTAATGGCAATTAATTTTTTTGCTTCTTCTATTAAATCCCAACTCATAGAGTTACTTTCTTTATGGCTTTTTCAATGAAAGATAATCCTTTTTCATACTGCGCTTGTGTCAAACACCCTCCAGGCAATAAAAATCGAATTTTATATGGCCCTCTGCCACAATAAAATACCATGATCCCCTCTTCAAAAGCTTTTAAAATCAGTTCTTTTGTTTTTTCAAGAGAGCCATCTAAAAATTGCCAAGAAACCATGGCTCCAATGGCTCCAATATGAGAAACTTTCTCTTCCCCCACTCTTTTTTGCAAATCTTCCAATCCTTTTACCGCCCACTTTTCAAGTTGGGCCAATTTTCCATTTTTTCCAAAAAATTTCTCTTCTTTTAACCGTTCTATAACTCTTCTTCCAACGGCAAGCGACACCGTACTTCCACAAAAAGTACCTGCTAAAAGACCTGCTTCGGGATTATATTCTTTTGTGTACAAGGTCACACAATTTTGAAGCATTTTACCCGCTGTTACAATATCCACATATTCTTCTAGCCCTAACTTTTGAAAAGCAAAAAGTTCCCCCGTTCGACCCACGGTTTGGATTTCATCTACCCACACAGCAATGTGATTTTCCTTACATATCGTCATCAGTCGTTTAAAAAATTCGGGGGGAGCAGAGTTAAAGCCTCCTTCTCCTTGAACCAACTCAAATACAAATCCTGAAATTTCTGCTTTATGCTGAGACAAAATTTCTTTTAAAGCCAATTCGCTTTTTTGAATAGATTGAGAATCAGTAACATCATAAAAAGGAATATAAAAGGCATCATGATATCGATAAAGCCCTTTTCGATAGGCATCTTGGTCTGTAATATCGGCCATAATTAAGGTTCGGCCATGAAAACAATTTTTAAAAGCAATAATCTTATGAGCAGGTGTTTTTTTATGGCGAATCACTTTTAATGCATTTTCATTGGCATCGGTTCCGGTGGGAGCTAACCAGCCATATTGAAGTCTTCCACCTGCTTCTTTAAGAATTGTTTCTAAAAAATCTTTTACTTCAGGGCTTGATTGAAGATTTCCCTGCATCACTACATTTTTTGAAGCCGCCTCTACGGCACACCCAACAAGATCAAGATCTGAGTGCCCAAAAAAATGCGTTCCAATGCCTGTAATAAAATCGTATTTAATGCTCCCATCTATCAGTTCTGCTAAAGGCCCATTACCAAGACCTGAAAAAATAGCCGAATAAAATAGAGGGCGGCCTCTTAAATCCCCAATTTCTTGAGACGCCTTCGCTAAAATGTCAGAAGTACTCTTTTTAACCCCTTTAATGTCCCCCTTGGCTTTCTTAAGAGAAAGCAAAAGATCCCGTTTTGCGCGTAGATAAGAGGTGTTTTTAAAAAGAGTTGTTGCAAGAGTCACAATGATTGCTATATATAAGATTTAACTGATGTTATCAATTGAAAAGTCCAAACATTACGCTCTTATTTTAGTCTGTTTTTTGAGTATTTTACTCCTTTTTGGGTGCTCTTCCAAAGACCTTGCCAATAAAACGGCTGAACAAATTGATTTACAAAAAGCAAAAGATTTTCAAAAGGCAGGGCGCTACGATTTAGCCCTAGAACGTTTTGAAACCATTAAAAATAAATACCCTTTAAGTCCTGAAGCTACAGAAGCAGAACTCGAAATTGCAGAAACATATTATCTTCAAGGGTCTTATGTGGAAGCCTTGGCATCTTTTCAATCTTTTAAAGATTTGCATCCTACCCATAATCGCGTCGATTTTGCTGCTTTTCGAGTGGGCATGGGCCATTATCAACAACTCCCAGATACCATCGATAGAGATTTGACAGTAGCCTCAAAAGCCGTGGATGCCTTTAACGATTTTTTAGGTTTTTATCCAAAATCAACCTATGTTTCGGAAGCCAGAGAAAAGCAAAAAGAATGCCTTATAAAACTTGGCGATAAAGAATATTACATTGGATATTTTTATTTTAAAAGAAAGCTTTATTCTTCGGCCATTGGTCGCTTTAAAATTATTTTACAAAAATATAGAAACTTAGGCTTAGATGAAAAAACTCTTTTTCATCTAGGCATGTGCTATTATTATACCGATAAAAAAGCTGAAGCAAAAAATACACTCACGACATTTTTAAAACAATACCCACAGTCACCTTTTGCTTCTGAAGCCAATGTAGTATTAAGTAAAATTTAGCGTGACAACTTATCTTCACTATTTGGATGTCGTTAAAGAAAAACTCAAAGAAAAAAATTACCCTGAAGCAGAAAAACATTTAGCCTTTGCCTTAAGAGAAAATAAAAATGGGTATGAAGCCTTTTATCTTTTGGGCACTTCTTATCATGACCAAGGAAAATTCGATCGTGCCATCAGTGCTTATAAAAAAGCCCTGCTTTTAAAACCTAATTTCACAGAAGCCGCTTTGAGTCTTTCTATCCTCTATAACGATTTGGGTCGTTATGAAGAAGGTCGTCTCGTGTTTAATCGGGCTAAAAGCCAAGTGTCTTCTACAGAAGATATCCAAGATTCTTATATTTATGAACAGTTGGCAGAAAAACATTTAGAACTGGGCACACTCTATGAAAAATATCTTCGTTTTGAAGATGCCAAGGAAGAATATAATAAAGCCCTAAAGCTCACTCCGCAAAATCCAGAAGTTTCTTTACATATGGCTCGCCTCTATGAAAAACAAGGAAATTTTCAAGAATCCATGAAAGAACTTAAAAAATTAAAAACCATAGATCCTACATATGTTCCTGCTTTGATCCGACTGGGGCTTTCTTATTATGCCCAAGGACGAATGATTGACGCCGTTCAGGAATGGGAAAAAGTGCTGGATATTGACCACAAAAACTCAGATGCCCTCATGTATCTCGACATGGCCCAAAAAGCCACGACAACGACGGTTTAAAATACCTGAATTTTAGCCATTTATTTAAAACTTATACCTTGATTTTTGTCCAAAATTATGCCATTATTAGTCTAATTATTATCCATTTCTTGCTATAACTTATTGAAATGAAAAGAGATTTAATAAATACACTTTTAGAGTGGTCGAAATCCAAAGATAGAAAACCTATTCTTATAAGAGGGGCTAGGCAAGTTGGAAAATCCTGGCTTATCAGAGAACTTGGAAAAAATTTTTCACACTACATTGAACTTAACTTTGAAGAAAATCCCTCTCTTGAAAGTTTCTTTAAAGGAAATCTTGATCCAAAAGAAATTACGACACAGCTTTCCAATTATCTTGGAATCCCCATTATCCCTGGAAAAACTCTTTTATTTTTTGATGAAATACAGGCCTGTCCCCGCGCCATTACTGCTCTTCGCTATTTCTACGAAAAAATGCCCGATCTCCATACCATTGGAGCTGGATCTCTTATTGAATTTGAGCTTCAACATATATCAACACCCGTAGGCCGTATTGATAACCTCTATCTCTATCCCATGTCATTTGGTGAATTTCTTGTAGCAATGGGGCGAGAAAATTTGAGGAATCAGTTAAAAACAAATATTACACAAACATTACCTGATGCCCTTCACCAACAGCTTCTTTCTTTTGTCCGAGACTATACAATCATTGGAGGAATGCCGGCGGTTATCAAAAAATATATTGAAACCCAAAATGTTCAGGAATGCCAAAAAATTCAAACGGGCCTCATCGAAACATTCCAAAAAGATTTCATTAAATATGCCAAAAGAGCTCAAATTAAATATCTACGTCTTCTTTTTGAAGCAATCCCTTTACAGTTAGGAAATAAATTTACCTATAGTCATATTTCACAAGAAATTAAGAGTCGTGAATTTTCGACAGCTCTTGATTTACTAGAGATGGCAGGTGTTGCACACCGAGTTTACTATTCCAGTTGTGCAGGTATTCCTCTAGGAGCCATGGTAGATTTAAAAAAATTTAAAGTCATGTTTTTTGATATCGGGCTAGCCCAAAGAATTCTTGGAATTGATATCAAACCACTTTTTTTAACCCCCGACATCACCCCTATCAATAAAGGAGCCCTTGCTGAATTATTAGTAGGGCTTGAATTCATGGCCTATAGTGACCCCTATCAAAAAGCCAAGCTTCATTATTGGCAACGTGAAAAACGAGGCTCACAAAGTGAAGTAGATTACGTAATAAGTCTTTTTAATCAAATTATTCCTGTCGAAGTAAAAAGTGGATCTCATGGACGGCTTTATAGCCTACATCGTTTTATTGAAGAAAAGAAAGCTAAGTATGGAATTAAAATCTCTAAAAACACTTATACTTCTTTAAAAAAAGTTATAGAAGTTCCTTTTTATGGTATTGAAAGCATTCTCGCCACGGCCCAAAAAGCCACGATGACGACGATTTAATGAGATACTATTCTGGTCCAACTATTCCCATCTTGAGAAGTTATTACTTGAAATAGATTATCTCCAAGTCTTTTAATTTCCTGTATAACCTTTCCATCATTCAAGAAGATGGTTATTTCATCTATGGTAGAGCCGGGAATCCCTCCTGAAATAGACCATTCTGCTTCCTGCTCCATTCCTTCTGCTATAGGATACTTTGGAGGTATTTTTAATACATTGACCGCTGAAATCTTAGAGGGGTTAATTTTAATAAGAACACCTGTATTCTTACCGCTTATTCCCGTCGCATATTGCGTAGCAAAAGAAAGATCAGAGGTAGATGAAACAAAGGTGCTTCCACCCCATGGCCTACCCCCTGGATGAGCCATCAATTTGTGAACTCTACCCCATGTCATATCTATATGGTCTAGTAAATTTTTATAAAATCTGTCTTCCGTTCGCCCCATGTTGGTTTGATGAGCTCTTTGCATAGCTTTTTCAGGAGAAACTCCTCTACGAACATGTTCTTGGGATCTGAGTGATAACTGAAGGTGCGGATCAACACTGTCTCCCTTCATAATGGCTATTGCTTTCTGTTCATCAAAATCATTGATACGCTTAGCTCTATACAGTGGAGCATCAGATTGATGGAAACGCCCTGGAGGAGGACTTCTTAAAGGAACTTTTTTGGGCAAAGGTCCCTTATAGGCATTTAATAGGGGCCTTGAAGCTGAAGGGGAAGATTCGGGAATTTCTTTTAAAATCTTTGGCGATGTGGGGGGAATTCGAGCTGAATTTTCTACAACAAGGCTTTCTTCTGCCACCTTTGCTCCTCCTTTGAGAATTTGATTTCTGGCTGCAGAAAGTGCTACTTTTCCAACTCCAGAAACTATTGCAACCCCCATTGCTGCTCCAAAAACCTCATCTGCATGTTGTTTTGCTATTTCTGCCGCTTGTTCGGGATCACGAATAGCAAGCTTTGGATCTTCAGATTTTTTGATTCTCTCCCAAGACGCCTGTGGATCAGAGACAAAAGCAGTCGTTTTAAAAACATCTATAATCATATCATACACAGCTTGACTACCAGAATAAGAGGGCCCTGCTATTGCAAACCCTATATACTTACTATTGGGATGATGAAAGACAGGATCACCATAAGTTTTAAGAGTGTTGGTCATATCTTTAAATAGTTTTTGTACGCTATTACTCTCTTTTGGATTAAGCTGTGCATATTTTAAAAATATGAAATAAGCCTTAATTAAAATTTCGCGATGAACATTTTGAGGCTCAAATCGAGCGGAAGCTGGAGCTGGTTGAACTCCCAGTTCTTGAAATAAGGGAGGAAGTTCTTGAGAAGAAATCAACTCTTCAAAAAAAATGGAATGGACATCTTTCATGACATCCCATCCTTGATCAATCCCATCTAAAAAGAATCGAACTTTTTTCAAAAATTGAACTTCTTCGGAAGTCTGAGCATCTTCTCCAAATAGAATGTCTGAAAGAATTTTTTGATCTGTAGCACTAAGATCATAGCTTTGAACACCCTCATCAGATACATCCTCTAAAATGGTATCTTGAAATTCTTGATACAGTGGAGACCAGCTGTTTCGATCTTCGGTGTAAATATACATACTCCCCCAGCTCATGAGGGCATTAGCCATCACTTCTTCTTGATTGGGCTGATATCCGGCTGGAAAAGGCTGGCGACTGAAAGGAAAGTTTGAATTTTGAACTAAAATTTCCCCTTTTTTATTTCTAAATCCACCTTGTGAGTCACTCCCAAACTGAGCATACGCAGGATTTAAAATAAGATGAGAAAAATAGCCCGGACGATAAAGTGCAAGAGTTCCTGGAGAGGTGTCTTCCCACCATGCATATTCGGAAAATAAAAAGGGAGGGGCAGGTAAACTTCCTTGAATAAGCGATCCATCTAAAACAGCTTTTTGGACAGGTGTACACTTATAACAATCATATTCTTTTGCATTTGGAGCAATGTCTAAGCCCTGATAATAAAGAGGGACAGAAATAGCCACTTCATCCTGAGGGGTAATGGCTTCGCGATCTAAAGCTCTCTCTTCGATATAACGATCTTGGGCCTCTTTAGAAAGCTCAGAAAACAAAACAAATGTGACCACGCTAAAAGGGCCTTGAGAAGCAACTGTCTTTAAAGGGTGAAAAGGCCCCTGGATATAAAACAAGGGGGCTCCTGCGGCATCCTTTAAAGAAAACCGCATACCTTCTCTATATCTTTCAAGAATAGGGCCACCTCTAAAATATAAATTGTCTAGCGGAAATTGAATTTGGATCTTATCTCCCACCACATGCTCGGAAGAATAGTAATCTGTAGAATTCAGTCCGTAGTTTTGAAATTTTTTATCAAAATCATCTTTCTTTATTTCAAAAGTGGCATATACATCGTGGGCATCTTTTTTGGTGTGGGGCCATTCAAAGGGAAGAAATGAAATATGCGCTTTTCTTAAGTCTTCTAACTCAAGAGCAATAACATGATATTGATCCGCTCGTAAATCATCAGAAAATGTAATTTCAATAACTGAATGCTCTGTATCTTTAGTAACTGTGGCTCCACTCACTGGTACAAAGATACTATTTTCCTGCTTCCATACAGAAATAGAACTCTTTTCAATTTCTTTTGGCTTAAGAGTTTGAAGCACTATACGGATAGAATTAATTTCTGTAGGAATGGTAACAATCGGGCCTCCGGCTTCAAACAAATGAGAGGCTCCAAGTTTATGCCTTACTTGAATGGTACTCACAAATGAAACCATGGATTCTACTAAAGCCGCACCTTGCAAAACTCCAGGCTCTCCTGCATCTGAAGCTTCTTGGGCCACTTGCTTCTTAATGTTTTCTTCTTGCTTATCTAAAAAAGAATTAAAGTTGTTCTGTGTTTCAAAGAGTTTACGTAAAGGAGCTAACGCTCCATTTAAAAAGGGATTCGTTGTATAGATGCATGTGTTTTTCCCTTCTTGTGCCTGGATAACTTTAATTTCACTAACGTAAATGGACAAAAATTCTCTCAGATTTTGAAGGTCTTCAGAATGCCTCTCACTATACTGCTGAAATACGTCCATAAGATTATTGGGAAAAGAAAGATTCCCCGCTGCAGTCATGGGCACAATATTTAAAATATGAGCAGACAAACTTAAAAGAGCTGAATCTATCACAAATTCTTTTTGGCAATCAGAGATGAGATTAAAAATTTTTGGCTCATCTCCCCAAAAACCAACTACATAAAAAACAGAAGATGAGATGTTTTCTAAAACAAAATCCCCTTTATTATTTTTTTCAATGCTTAATTCCGTTACTTTTCTCCCCTCCCAATCATAAAAACTAAAATTTATGCCCTCTAGTATAGCAATGTCTTTCTCTGAATGTACTGTTACCGTATAGAGAGAACCCGAAGGCTCTCCTGTGATTGCCCTTTCTTCTCGAATTTTTTTTGCACGTTCTTGAGAAGATAGCTCTAAGAGTTTAGCGTACTCTGGAGCTTGAGGGGAGAGAAGTTTTTTAATTTCTCCCGTAATTTTTTCTTTTATTGCCCCGTCAAATTTTTGATTTTCTTTAAGATCATCAACTATTTTTTGAACAACTTCAGGCAAAGTCTGTCCAGAAGAAAAAAGTTGACTGATGGCAGCTTGAAGTAAATCTCGTCTACCGATATTAGATCCCACTCCCAGCTGCTCAGAAACTATTTGTTTTTTCTCTGAAATATTATCAGAGGTAATGGAACCACCACCAAGCACCATTTCTGCCACAAGGGTTGAGGGGATATCTATAGAGCTTTCTTTTTTTCCTGGTATGATGGACTCTACTAACTTAAGTGTTCCTTCTTTAAGCTCTCCCGAGGATTCATCTCGATATTGCCCTTCAACCACCACCAAAACCGATCCAGAAAATCCCTCTGGAAATATCAGGCGATATTGCCCCTCATTATTCAAAACTGTCGAAGTTAACAAAAGACGCTGCACCCCCGTTGTCTCTAAGTGATAGACTGTTATTTTTGATCCTTGTACAAAAGGCCCTTTTACTGCATATCCGTACAGTTCAGGGGGAGTAGCGGTTTGCGAAGGACTAGACTGACTTGTACCGTCGCCTCCCCCTCCACACCCTAGGATGCTCAAAATACTTAGACACACAAAGATGATGAGAAATTTATGTAATAAATTCATACAACAAACCAAAAAACGTTCTACTTTTTATATTCTACCATGAGCTTATTTAACTTCAATCAAAGCGGTTCCAGTATAACTCATCCAATCACGTTCACTTCCAAAAGCAACATCATGACAGGCGTTGGGAGCACCTATGTTTATTTGTCTCTGCCCAAGTTCATATAAAGTATCATTATCACCAAACTTTGCTTTAATAGTAATAGCGATGGGATCTTTGAGTTCTCCTGTATAATTATTGGGATATGTCTGCCGCCAAGGCAAACTTGCAAAGCCATGCTGGGAAAGAACTTGAAGGTGTGGCTTATTGTCACTTGGAAAATACTCTGTCGTATTGCTTTGAGATAATTGCTGATTAGCTCCATCTTTTAAATAAAGAGTTACCCTTTTAGGTTTATCACTATCTTTCTCAAAATTTGTATAAATTCTAAATGCTAAAGTAGGTGGATATTCAGAATATGAATCATCAATGTAATAACAGTATTTTACTGTATAGCTAAAAGAAATTTTGGGTGCCGTGGTAGAATCATTACCACTGCTCCCTCCATTGTTAGTCCCTCCATTCGGAGAACCACCATCACTATTACTTCCTCCACCATCACCATTATCTCCTTCATCGCTATCTTCATCATCGGTACCAGGGAAAGGATCTGGGGGAGGAGAAGAACCATTTCCACTTCCACTTCCACTTCCACTGCCGCCACCACTTCCACCACCGCCACTCCCTCCACCTCCACCGCCACCACTTCCTACTCCCGGATCATCTAAGGAAGGGGCCCAGGGATCTGAACCTTCTTTTGGAGGATCATCGGGTTGAATATTTCCATTTCCACTGGCTATTAAATCTATTGTATTTGCCCCTTTCAAAAGAGCAACGCTGCCACTTGAAATAGAATGGCTTTCCAAAAAAGAATTTTCTTCCTCATTCCCACAAGAAAGAATAAAAAAAGCCATCCCGACATTTAAAATCAATAAACAATAAAAATTAAGTTTTTTCATCGAATACTTAAATTATACCCCTAGATATTCATTTTTAAAAGTGGGGGGAAAATAAAATTATTAAAATCTCATTAATTTTTTAAAATCCAGCAGTTTAAAATTTAAGAATAATTTTTTTGTGGTATACTATAATTATTATTGTACGTAAGTGGAGTTATGTAATGTTTTTTAAATCCTTAAATCTAAAAACAAAATATGTTTCTATGATGGTTACTTTTATTCTGGGATTAAGTTGCTCGTCTGAAAAATCTCCATCCAAAGACTCAGCCCTAACCACTCAAAACATAGATAATGAAATTCAAACAGAACTTGCTTTGGAACAAGAACCCTTAATCGGACTTCCTTTGGTTATTCGAGCCACATTGATTAATCCTTCTTCTACACCTATTGTTTTAGGCAAAGATTGGAAGGATCATTTTATGCTTTCCTTGAAGAAAAAAAATAGCGATTCCACACTATCTTTAAATTTAAAAATTATAGAAACTCCAGATCTAGAGGCTATAGAATTAAAAGAAGCTTTATCTTTAGTTTATGAAATTGATACCCAAAACTTAGATCCTTTAGAATATGATTGCTTGCTAGAAGCTACAGGATTTTCTTCTCCTATAAAAAGCACCTCCATTCACTTTTTTTTAAAAAGAGCTGAAACTATTGAGGAAAGATCCAATATCCTCTATTATCGTTCCCAACACGAAAAAGATGATGCCACTGCTTTAACCCTTTTAAATGACCTCATTTCTCTTAATGAATCTTATTTGCAATTTAGTGCTTATGCTTCCAAGGCCTATATTTATGCAAAAAAAACAAATGAAGATTTAGAAAATAAAAATTTAGACTCTGCTCAATCTCACATTACAAACGCAGTAGTTGAAATGGATACTTTTTTTAATAAAAACCATTTAGATCCAAAACAATCGAATATTGACAATTGGAATGATTTTTTTACCTTTCACTATTCACAGTATCAATATTTAAACCTTCTCAAAGAAAATATTGATCGAGAGAAAGAGCCATGAAAAAACTATTCTTTATTTTATTGTTTTTATTTTTGGCCACCTCTCAAGCCATGGGCCAAACTGATGAAGAGAAAACCATTAGAGGTCTTTATTGTTTCTCCTCTGATGACAAAGGAACAGAGGCCAGCTGGAACGGTTACACAGTTCAAAAATATAGCTCGTTTTTAAACTTAGAACTGGATGGTATTTATAACGAAATTGTCTTAGGCACTCCCGATCATCCTAAAAAACTTCATCTCACCATAACCCTTACTCTTTATAAAGGAATGCCCATTGAAGAGATATACACTCATCATATCGATGTTTTAGAGACATCAGATAATAACTTTAAAATTGATGTTGGCTCTCTCATGTCTACCAATTCTTATACTTTTGAAATTAAAGGTGAAATTGAAGAAGAAGACGGCAAAAAAAATCCACTCCCCACTATCGAATATAAGCCAGATGGAAACCAAACCTTTGCCATTTACCCTGCAGCACGCTGTTATGGCGAAAATAATCAACACATCGCTACGGCGGGTGGGGGTTGGAATGGGTTTCAAACAACCCTTTCTGTCCCTGATTGCGAAATAGAACTCAGCAAAACAGATCCATCCTTTGTCCCAGAAGGAAATCGAAATTTCTCTAGCTCTGTTTATGATGGGAATGCTATTCGTTACACAGCCAAACTTAAGAAAGGGTTGGCTCAAAAACTATTATTTACTCTTAAAGATATTTCTCAAGAACCAGGGCTTGCCATGAATAGAGGAAAATCTTCTGATCCAGACTATGAAAAACCCGATTTTTATTTAAAGGCGTCTGAAAATCCAACGCTCATTATCAACTCAGATGAACAATCTGCAATAACTTCTGAAAAAGTAACTACTGCTGATATTCTCATTACTTCAAGAGATTTCGGGGGGTGGGGAAGTATTGAAGTAAAAGGTGAATCAGAAAAATGTAATACAGTGATAAAATCATTTCCAATCGACCAGAATCATAACCGTATTGCAGATTCAGCCTCGCAAGACCATAACACCGACTCACAAGGAGGTAGCCACTTTTCTCCAACGGATGACCAAGACGAACCTAAAAACATGGATGTCCATCAAAGATCTTTAGTACAATTTTTTGGTGATGGTTTATCTCGATATGAAGAATATCGAGGATTTTTTGCCCGAGGATTTTATACCAGATTAGATCCCGCCATCATGGATGTTGCTGTTTATCGAGAAAATAAAAGATTTGGATTGGGATGGATTCATTTAGTTGTAAATCCCCTGCTCATGGATGATTCACAAGAAATGAACGGGGTTCATTGTCTTTCTTCTACAGCCGGAAGTGTAAATTCTTCCGTAGGTGTAAAAATAATTAATTTTAATAGTAGCTTTGCTCACTTAGTGAATCAACATGGTTTATGGCTATCGGCACTTGAAGGCGATCGCCCTTTCCCTGGAATTGCTGGCCTTACTACTGGTGATGGATGTAGGTGTGACAAACTACCAACATCTCCAGGAACAATTGGGCGTATTTTTATTTATCCTCAAGAAATATATGTAGAAACTCAATTAAAAAAGGGGAAAAGATTTCAAAGTGACGGAAGAAATTCTCTGCGCTATTATATTGATCAAATTATCACTCATGAACTTTTTCATGGGATGGGGAATCTTCATCACTCTATTGAAGAGGTAGATTTTACAGGACATCCAGGTGGCAGTGATAATTTACCTTTTATCGAACCTAATCCAAAAACAGGGGAGTTAGATCCTAAAAGACTTGATTATGCACTCCCCACAACCGGACTTTTTAAAAAAATTATCTCTGGATCTAATCAAGCAAAATTTGCTTTAACAGGTGTAGGAGAAAGTGAACCCCAAAATAAAACCTGCCCCATGAAGTATATTGGACTTGATCTAAGCAATTCTATTAAGAATGATCCTCAAGGAATTTGGAATATACCCGGCTTTTCTCCTCATGGACTCTGTGATTATAACTTAGGCCAGCTTAAAGTGCGGGATTATTAAAATCTCATTAAATTCTTGTTTTAAAAAATTTTATTTTAATCCCTCTCTTCCCTAAATCTGAAAATACGGTATAATTTTAAGTATAAAGTACGTTTAATGAGATTTTACACATGCACCATAAAAAGACAAAAAAGTTTTTTTTATTTTTTATTTTAAGCCTTATTTTCCTCACCCACTGTGGAGATAGAGGTAGCGGGAGCAGTCCTTCAGGAACAGAAATTTCAGGGGATGATACTTTAGTACCTCAAGAGGGTTATTTAAAAATAGTAGATCAACTTTCTTCTCTTTCCTTTGAAGAACTGAAATCTTATTTTCCAAAAGATAGTTCTTCTATCACGAAAAATAACGTAGATATTTTTTTAGATAATTATCTTTCTACCACTCATCAAATTTTACAAAGTGATGAAAAAGAAAGGCTTAAAAGTCTCATTTTAAGTGATGGGAAAGGGAGCATAGAGTCTACGGATATTGATCAACTTATTTCTAACCATATTTCATCTTCCTTGAAATCTAAAATACCAGATTTTAACGATATCAGCCAAGTCGACGTAACAAAACTAGATCCTGATCACTACTCTTATGATGAAATTTCAACTTATATAAAATCGCTGGCCAACTTCACTGACGAGGAACGAGATCAATATTCTCAAGCATTAACTACACTTTTAGATGCCATTCCTCACCCAGCTGTTTTGGATAAAAATGGGGATGGCATTATTAATGATAATGACTATTTTCAATCCTCACAGGTAAAAGATGACTACCAATTTTGGAATTATTTTATTGATACCGATACTTCCGATTTAAGTATTCTAACTCCTCCTAAGGTTGGAAGACCTTATAATTATTTTAAAGCCCCCAGTGACAATATTATCATTTTAGATTTTAAAGGGGAGCTGGGACTTAAAGAAATTACTTTAAATGAAGCCCAGACAAAAATAAGTACGTTGTCCAGAGATTCTTTGGACATCTCACTCAACGGAAAACATTTTTATCAGCCTGAAATTGTTACTCAGCTCAATAAAAATTCTCTTGTTTCCATTGATAAAATCTTTCTTTTTCTTCCCAGCGTAAAACAATCTGTCTTTTCTCCCAAAATGAGATTCTTACTTAAATCTCCTCATGCTTTGAGTGATGGGGATCTTATTATTACCCCCACTTTTTGGATGGAATTTAGCCTCTCTCAAAAAACCTCTTCTTTATACTTCTTTATCCGTCCTCTTTGGGCTGAAACTAGCACTTCTAATAATCTAGGAGAAGATTTAAAAAAAATAATAGAACAACCTTCTAAATATCAATCTGATGTCATTTCAACAAATGATAAAGCCATATTTGATAATATTACGGCTCTTACTCAAACAATTAATAACCTTGAATCTCAAATCCAAAATATTTTAGATACAGCCGCTTCTTCTGCTTGTTCAAATAATAAAGGATATGACAATGACAATGGATGTAAGCTTAAAAAAACATATCAAGCACTGATTAAATTGGCTTCTTCTTTAGATGATTCCATCATGTCCAACAAAGCTGATATTGAATCTTTAACTTCTATTCTTGAATACACACCTTCTGCCAATGAAACCATTGACCAAGCCCCTTATCTTACCATCATTGCATTGACGATTATTGCGGATGCTGTCACTGCCATTAAATCTATTATACAAAAAATGGCGCAAATTACAGCAAAACGATCGTTGGGCTTAACGGACACAAATGCACTGATAGGCGAAAAAATTGGGGGGGAAGTGCAAAAGCAACTCATAAGCTATTCTTTAGATAAATTATTAACTTTTATTGACACATTATTAGAAGACCCTCTTTCTTCTCAAACCAAAGGACAAATAAAAGATGCGGTTAAAAACCGAAAAGAATATAAAAAAGTCCTAGAATCTATAAAAAATGTTTTACAAAAAACAAAAGATACCGCTCTTAAACTAGAAAAGGCTCAAAATCTTGTCAAAAATAACTTCAATCTTTTCCTAAAATATTTTGGTGCGGGTTTTATTAGAAATATGGTTTTTGACGCATATTATGGTGCTGAAGATAAACTACAGAAAAAACAAAATGATGTCATGGTTAAGTGGGCACAAAAAACATTTGAATTAAGACATTTAAAAGAAGAATTACCCCATTTAATAACCCTAAAAAATCGCCTAGATTCTTTAATTACTCAAGTCCGTAGTGCCATTCAAAAAAGCACCACTCACCAAATACAAGTTAAGAATCAATGTGAAGCAATCTATCAAGCTAGAACCCAAAAACTGAATCAAGATCTTGAAGCACAAAGAAAGTCGCTCACAAATAGTCTTAATTCTTATAAAGCTACTATTTTAAATGCCGAGAAAACACTTAATAACCACCTTCGTCTGTGTGAAGAAAAGGATTATTTAAGTCATAAAGCATCTGAAGAAATGAAATTTGCTTGCCGTGAGACTAATCCCAATGATTTAGAATGCGATCAGGCTATTAACGCTTCTGAGAAAGCACTAAAAATTTCTATTCAATGCATGAAACAAACTAAAACTCTAAAAGAAAACTTTTTTAAAGCACAAGAAGAGTTAAAAAAACAAGAAGAATTCGTTGAAAAAGAGCATAAGAGATTACTAGACAATTTGAAAAATGATTTAGCAGATGCCGCACAAGTTCGAAAACAATGCTTAGACGAAGGAGATTGTGATAGCCATATTCCTTCTATCTCTAATTTAAAAGATAATACACTTCCTCAAACATTAATGGCTATTAAAAATATTTTCCCTCCTCTGAAACCCTTCTGTGAACAAGAAAAAATAGATGCCACATTAGAGTATTGTTACGAATATAATCCTGATACCCAAAATCGAGATACACAAGGGTGTCGGACATATCCTCAAGATTGTACTTTAGAAAAACTCCCTGCTAGACCTATTGGAACTCTTCATATGCGTGTTTCTTTTGATGAAGATCGCACAAAGATGGATCAAATTATGGGAAAATCCACTTCTAGTTTTTCCATTTCCGGTTACAAATCTTTCTATAGCTCGATGGATTCTTATGATGAAAAAACCACTCGAAAACTTTCAGATGAAGGAGAACCTAAATTTTATGCTTCATCTGCTCCCTATCCAGAAATTAATGATCGGTATTATGATCCTCCTCAAAATAAGGTCTATAGCACAATGATGCTATACCCAGGCTATGATGTCCAATACATGGATACTTTTACAGCAAAAATTAAATTTGATGACCAAGTAATTACAGAAATTAAGATTGATCCTGCTAAACTAGGATCTAAAAACGAATGTTTTGATGATATAACAATATCCAACTATTATCCAGGAGGAGGATCTCTTACCTATAGCCGAATGAAATCTGAAAAATGGACCACGGTTCCTCTCACTATTCAAAAACAGTCTACATCTCCATAAAAAATATCATACTTTTTCAAATGCTTTTTGAATAGCGTCGTTCAGGTGAGAAATGTCGGGACCGCCGGCTTGGGCAAGGTCAGCTCTTCCGCCCCCTTTTCCACCAATTAAAGGAGAGAGTTTTTGAATAATGTCATGGGCAGAATAGGTGGAGGTTAAGTCTTTAGTAACGGCTGAAACTAAAACCGCGCGCCCTTGAATTTCAGCTCCTAAAACAATAATCCCAGATTTCAATCGATCTCGAAGGGTATCGCAATACCAGAGGCCGAAATAACAGCGGCTAAAATCTTAACTCCATTTTTTTCTTTCACCTGAGATAAAAGATCTTTCGACTCTTCAGAAACACGCTTATCTTGAGACTTTGAAAGTTCTCTTTCTAACTCTTTGGTTCGCTCCAAAAGACTTTTAACTCGATGAGGCACATCCGAAGCCTTCGTTTTTAATTCCAATTCAATTTCTCCTAACTTTTCATCTCGTGTTTTAAGATATTGAAAGGCACCTTTACCCGTTAAGGCTTCAATGCGTCTTATTCCTGCAGAAACTCCCGTTTCAGAAATAATTTTAAAAAGCCTAATTTGAGATGTTGAATGAAGATGTGTTCCTCCACACAGTTCTATCGAATAATCCCCTACTTGAATGACCCTAACTCTATCCTCGTACTTATCTCCAAAAAGGGCCATAGCACCAATTTCCATTGCGTCTTTAAATGACATTACCGTTACTGTCACAGGGTCACTGGCAGCAATTTTATCATTCATAAAATTTTCTAAATTTTCAATTTCTAACGGGGTTAATGGCTGAAAATGGGTAAAATCAAACCGTAATCGATCTGGGGCTACTAAACTTCCTGCTTGTCTCACATGATCTCCCAATTGCTCTTGAAGTGCAGTGTGAAGCATGTGAGTAGCTGTATGATTTAAAACAATATCGTGTCTTCGTTCGCAATCAATTTGAAGTTCATAGGATTTTCCAACCTGTAATTCTCCTTTAATTAATTTCCCTCGATGAACAATAAACTCAAGATACGGTTTTTGGGTATCTGTAATTTCAATTTCCACTTTTTCAGCTTTAATAACGCCCGTATCTCCAACTTGCCCCCCGGATTCTCCATAAAAAGGAGTTTTATCAAAAATAAGTTCGACCTCTAATGGTTGATCTTTTACGTGTAAAAGATCAACCCTCTGACCTTCAAAAATAATGGCTTTTAATTTTGAGGAAGTTTTAAAAGTTTCATACCCTAAAAATTCACACTTTATTTTTTTAGATAATTCTTGATAGAGGGGGTTTTCTTTTTTCTCCCCCGATCCCACCCATTTACTTCGAGCCCGTGTTCGCTGCTCATTCATATAGGTTTCAAATCCGGACATATCCAGAGTTAATTTTTGTTCTTGCGCTAGAACAGAAATTAAGTCTATCGGAAAACCAAAAGTATCGTAGAGCTTATAAATGGTTTCACCAGAAAGAATTTTCTTTTTTTGTTCATGGTGTTTTAAAATTTCACCTTCTAAAATTTTAAGCCCATTATCCAACGTCTTTAAAAAACGCTCTTCTTCTGAAAAAATCACTTTTTCTATAAAGGGTTTTTGTTCTTTGAGCTGAGGGTAGGATTTGTTCATCAGATCTACTACTGAAGAAACTAACTTATAAAGAAAAGGAGCATCTTGCCCCAGTTTTTTGCCATGCCGAATGGCACGCCTCATAATTCTTCGAAGTACATAGCCCCGCCCTTCGTTTGAAGGAAGAACGCCTTCAGAAATAAGAAACGTCGTGGAACGAATGTGATCTGCAATCACACGAAGGGAAATATCAGAATCACTATTTTCTCCATACTTCCTTGAAACTGTTTTTTCGATATCTCGAATAAGATTTTGAAAAAGATCGATATCATAATTACTCTGAACCCCTTGAAGAACTGAGGCCAGTCGTTCAAGCCCCATTCCAGTATCAATAGATGGTTTTGGAAGTGGAGTTAAAATCCCCTCTTTCGTTCTTTCAAATTCCATAAAAACTAAATTCCAAATCTCTATATAGCGATCACACTCACACCCCACATCACAGGTTTTCTTTCCACAGCCTACCGTTTCTCCTTGATCATAATAAATTTCTGAACAAGGACCACACGGTCCGGTATCCCCCATGGCCCAAAAATTATCCTTTTTCCCAAATTTATAAATTCGCTTGGGTTCAATTTTTATTTTTTTATGCCAGATTTGATAAGCCTCTTTATCTTCCTCATAAACAGAAACATAGAGATTTTTCTTAGGAATTTTTAATTCTCGGGTTAAAAATTCCCAGGCATAATGAATTGCTTTTTCTTTAAAATAATCCCCAAAAGAAAAATTCCCTAGCATTTCAAAAAATGTGTGGTGACGAGCTGTTTTTCCCACATTTTCTAAATCATTATGCTTTCCACCCGCGCGGATACAGAGTTGGCATGTGGTAGCTTTTTTAAATTCCGGAGTTTGGCTGCCTAGAAAGTAGTCTTTAAATTGAACCATCCCAGCATTGGTAAAAAGAAGCGTAGGATCATTTTTGGGAACTAAAGAAGAAGAGGCACAAACAGCATGCCCCTTGGATTCAAAAAAAGTTAAAAATCGCCTTCGAATTTCATCGAGCTGCATTCAATTTAAAATTACTTCTTCTTAGGAGTAGCTGCGGGTTTGTCCGCCGGGACCACTTCTTTTTTAGTAAACCCAACAGCCAGGTAAATTTTCTTTTTAATTTCTTCTGCTAATTTAGGATTGGCCTTTAAATGTTCAATGGCTTTTTCTCTGCCTTGTCCTAATTTTTCATTCCCATAGGTAAACCACGCCCCTGATTTTTCAATAACATTGTGATTTGAACCTAAATCCACGACTTCTCCTAAATAAGAAATTCCTTTTCCATAAAGAATATCAAACTCTACATGTTTAAACGGAGGAGAAACTTTATTTTTTACAATTTTAACTAAAGTTCGTGCACCCTTGACTTCTTCTCCTTCTTTAATAGCTCCAACCCGACGAATATCAATTCGGGTAGTCGCATAAAATTTAAGGGCGTTTCCACCCGTTGTCGTTTCTGGATTCCCAAACATCACTCCAATTTTCATCCGAAGTTGGTTAATAAAAACAAGGGTAGTTTTAGATTTACTGATACTTCCGGTTAGTTTTCGAAGGGCCTGAGACATGAGCCTTGCTTGAAGTCCCATGTGAGAATCTCCCATTTCCCCTTCAATTTCAGCACGGGGAACCAGGGCTGCCACAGAGTCTACAACCACAATATCAATGGCCCCACTACGGACCAATGTTTCTGCAATTTCTAAAGCTTGCTCTCCCGTATCAGGCTGAGAAATTAAAAGATCATCGGTTTTTACTCCTAATTTTCGAGCATAATCCACATCTAGGGCATGCTCAGCATCAATAAAAGCCGCAATTCCTCCTGCTTTTTGTGCTTCTGCAATAGCATGAAGAGTTAAGGTTGTTTTTCCTGAAGATTCAGGACCAAAAATTTCAATAACACGTCCTCTGGGAAGGCCACCCACGCCCATCGCAATATCTAATCCTAAAGATCCGGTAGAAATAGCTGGAATATCTCCATGAAGATTTCCTTCAGCTCCCAACCGCATAATGGAACCTTTTCCAAACTGTTTTTCAATGGAGCTAATGGCAAGCTCAATGGATTTCCCTTTTTCTTTATTGGTTTCTACTGTTAGTGGACTGGTCATGATACCCCCTTTTTTAGTTTGTTAAAGAGTAATACAACATTTTTAAAATCTGATCAGACGCTTTTTTTCTAATGTGGTGTCTTGAACCCTTTAAATAAAGGGTCCTATTTTTTATATGCTGCCCATCTTTAGAAATCAATGATAAACACACGGTTCCTACAGGTTTTTTCGAAGTACCACCGGTTGGGCCTGCAATACCCGTAATCGCCAATGCATAGGTGCTTTTAGAAAGAGATAAGATCCCCTTGGCCATGGCACAAGCTACTTCTGGAGAAACTTCTCCATATTTTTTTATTAAAGAGGCAGGAACATTCAATAATTTTTGTTTGGCTTTGGCTGAGTAACTCACTACTCCAAAACCAAATACTTTTGAAGCTCCCGGAATAGAAGTGAGTTTTTCTCCTACCCATCCTCCCGTACAAGATTCTGCCAGAGAAACTGTTTTTTTCTGCTGCGTTAAAAGGTGAATGATTTTTTCTTCTACCCTCATAAAAATAACCGAATACCTTGTAACATGACATTGGCATAAATACCTGCCATGACATCATCTAAAACAATGCCATATCCACCTTTTAATTTTTGTTCAAAAAGACGCGCTGGAAAAGGTTTTACAATATCAAATAGCCGAAAAAGCAAAAAAGCGATAAAAATATTTTGAAGAGTAAAAGGAATACAGAAAAGAGAAATTGCCATTCCACAAACTTCATCAATTACAATTTGAGAAGCATCTTTTTTTTTAAAATAAGTTTCTGCGTGTGTCGCACACCAAATGGCAAAAAAAATAAAAGCGATCAAGGTTAAAGAAGCTATGGGCAAAGATAAAAAAGACAGCCCATAGGCCAGTAAAATCCCCAGCAGCGATCCCCATGTTCCGGGTGCAAAGGGCAAATACCCTAATCCCAGTCCCGTAGCCATTATGGTTATAAAGCCTTTCAACTTAAGCGACCCCCAAAACGAATAAAATCTTTAAAAGCAGTAATTTGAACATCTTGTTTTTTTTGAACTTTTTTTACCTCTCTCATTTCTTGTTTAAGCTCTGAGATATCTATTTTCATTTCAGCAATATCAGATTTGACTTTTTTCATATCTGCTTTTAGTACATTTACATCCTCTTTCAGAACTCTCACATCTTCTTTAAGAACCTTCACATCTTCTTTAAGAACCTTCACGTCCTCTTTGAGAATTCGTACATCCTCTTTAAGCACCTTCACGTCCTCTTTAAGCACCTTCACGTCTTCTTTAAGCACCTTCACGTCTTCTTTCAGAACCTTGACATCTTTTTTGAGAACCTCTACATCTTCCTTGATCGTTTTTATCTCTGCATGGAGGGGTACAATCCATTGATGTGCAAAATCATTAAAAGCTTCCTTTAAGAAATCTTTTGTTATGTATTCATTCCCATTATTTTTATGGTTCATCATTACTACTACTCCTTTTTAAAATTGTTTGATCATATAAGAGCACTTTACTCTAATCAATAAAAAGGATGATAAGCAAAGTTCGTGCCAACACGGAAAATACATTCTGTAGCGTAAATAAGAGTTAGAGGATACAAGGGAAGCGTAAAATTTTTAGACGCGGACGGTTTTCCGTCCGTCCGATATTAGTGAAGCCTTGGTGGCCATACATCGCTCACCGTCAGAAAATCTCTCGGTTTCATCCCCGACAGCACGCGATAAGGATTATCTGCATAATCAATTAAATAAAGTGCCGACGGAATATTATTATTCACGACATCTTGAATTACGCTGGCGGGCGGATAAAATCCACCTTCCCACAGCGATGCAGGATAGAGTTCAAAAGTAAATGAAATAATCCCATGTTCTCCAAAAGACCAGTCCGTGGTATCTCCCGACGTAATATAAAGATCAGACGATTGCTGAGGTTTATACCCCGTCATTCTTCCCATGGTCTGGGCCATAACTTCATGAACACGTAAAGCTTTTTGATCTTCAATGCTATCGTATTGATGCCCCCACGGATATAAGATGAGCTCACTAAACGTATGATACGTTAAAAGCGTTGTAATATTGGGATGGGCTTCAATAAACGTTTTTACTGCCTGTGTTTCAGGTTCAGAAAAAGCAGTTTCTCCCCGATAAGTTTCAGAATCTGGACTATCTCCTGCTCCTTCTCCGCCCCATTTATATCCATAATTCCTATTGAGATCGACCCCATAAACAGATCCCGCCCCTTTTCCCTGGCGATTTTTTCTCCACCACTTATAAGGTTTATTTCCTTTCACATCATAATCCGTTCCATCTGGGTTAACTAAGGGAATAATCCAAATTTCTCGTTCATCAATTAATTGGGTTACTTTTTCATCTTTTCCATAATTTTCGACTAAATATTTTGTTAAATAAAAAGGAACTTCTGTACTTAAATGTTCCCGGGCATGATGTGTCCCCAGAAAAATAATAGCTTGTTTTTCGCCTTCTTTGTTTTGGGGACCAGAAATTCTGATCATCGTTAAATCTTTCCCTTCCACACTTTTTCCAATAGAAGAAAGGGTCATAATGGAAGCATAGGTTTGACTTAAAGCCAGTATTTCATCATTTAATTCTTTTAAATTATGAAAAGCACTATCCGAAGGGGGAAAATCCAGTAAAAATGCGGGCAGAGATTGAACTCTAAAATTAAATCCTTGTTTTGAAAGTTTTGCCAACTCTTTTTCATGACAAAAACCGACAATATAATGATCATACACTTCTTCAATAGAGACTCCCAAAGAAGAAATTTTTGTTCTTTCTTCTTTCGTAGAAGCATCAATTTTAACCACTTGAAGCTCTGAAGAAGCCTTTTCTATGGGTTTAAATGCCAAACTTGAACATATAATGAAAAAACACAGTAAAAAACCAAGCACTTTTCGCATATAAAAGATCCCCTTTCGGTTTTACTACGAAAAAATACTTCGATTTAATTATCAAGAATGTGCAATTTTAAAAGAACGTACTGCAGAACGAAAAAAGTATACCTTAATTATCCTGCGTTGACAAATAAATAAATGTAATAGAGATAAGGTGTCATCATGGAATCAAAAATAAAAAACCACATCGTCCAGTTTTCTCATAAACTTTACGCCAAGGGCTTTGTCGCCAATCACGATGGAAATATTTCTGTTAAATCTGGAACAAAAATTATAGCCACCCCTACCGCCCAAAGTAAGGGAGACGTTACAGAAGAAATGCTGGTAACCTTAAACCAAGAAGGTAAAAAAATAGCCGGCACCTATAATATTTTTTCAGAAATCAATCTTCACTTAACCTGTTATCATTCTAGGCCAGATATTCAAGCAATCGTACATGCGCATCCGCCCATGGCTACTTCTTTTGCGGTAAGCCAGACTCCTCTTCAAAAAATATATATTGCCGAAGCCATCGTCACTTTGGGTGAAGAAGTTCCCCTTATTTGTGAAAAAAAACTTTCCGAATATTTAAACTATTACGATGTTTTTTTACTAAAAAACCATGGAGTTTTAGCAGTTGGAAGCACCTTGGCCCAAGCTTATTATCGCTTAGAACTCGTAGAACATTTGGCTAAAATTGAATGGTATTCAAAGCCTTTAGGAAATCCAAAACCTTTATCCCAAGATCTTATTCAGGCCCTTCTTGAAAAAAGACAAAAGGCAGGATTAGGACGCCCTAAACCGCCTTCTTCTTCACCTTCTTCTCAGACACTTCCTTTAGATCAAATTGTAGCTGAAGAAGTTCAGAAATTCTTAAGTCAAAACCGCTAGATATTTTAAATTTCGGTAGTGTTGAGCAGCATCCATGCCATAGCCCACCACAAATTCATCGCCAATTTCAAAACCACAATAATCAACCTGAATTTTTTGTTTTAAGCTTTTAGGTTTCAAAAGAAGCGAACACAGTTTAATGGATTTTGGATTTTTAGAAGAAAAATACCGTTGAAGATATTCAATCGTCAGTCCCGTATCCACCACATCTTCTACAATCAAAACATCTTTGCCTTCTAAAGAACTACTCACATCTAAGGTCGTTTGTAAAATTCCTGAGGATTTTGTGGAATCTCCATAGCTTGCCACACCAAAAAAGTCACAACTTAAGGGCAGATCAATATGACGAATCAAATCTGCACAAAACATAAAAGCCCCTTTTAAAATACACACAATAACGAGCTTTTTCCCCTTATAATCTTGGGTAATTTTTGCTCCTAATTCTTGAATGCGCCTTTGAAGCATTTCTTCAGATAACAAAACTTTTAAATTTTCTTTATATTCTTTTGGTTTCATACAAAAGCGTTATTTAACAGTTCTCCCAAACCTCCTGCTCCTGGAACAATATATTGAAATTGATTAAGCCCTTTTTCCTGATCCCAATAAGTCCCGGGGGTTGTTTTTAATATTCTTTTTGAACTCAGTCCCCGATCGAGCCTTAATGCATATACCCTAAGGTCGGGATGTTCTTTTTTAACCGTTTTTAAATATTCTGGCGTCACAATTAAATTAAGGGCAATCCATTTTAAAGGTTTTCCAGGAATTTTCTTTTTATATAAATTCAAAGTTGCGCAAATGCTTCCCCCAGTTGCTCCCATGGGATCTGGAAATAATACCATGGCGTTATGAATGCTCCCTCCAATTTTATACCCACTAATTTGGCTTCCCACGACATGATCTTTAGCATCGGTTACACGATTTATATAAATATGATCTTGCCTGACATATTTAGGTTTAAAAATGTGATTAAAAAATTCATAACTGAGTTGTGAAGGGACAATACCGGCCCTGGCCAAATTAACCGTAACTACTTTGGTATTAAAATCCATAAGAGGTGCTTGTAAGACAGCTTCTTTATGAAATTTGCTCATTCGGGTTTGAATGGTATTTTTCTTACAGGGAAATTCTAATCCCACCACTCGACACAAAAGAGCATGATAGAGAATTTTAATAAGATCTGTAATGAGAGGTTGTTCTGTTTTTTTAGAACACAGCGTGGCTAAGAGAGAAGACAAAAAAGGATCTGACAAAATATGGTAATTGTCTCCATATCGATGCCCTACTTCTCCCATTACTTCCAATGTTATGCCCTAACTTCTGGTTGACGATGCGTCGTTTTAGATTTGGCGTGCTTTTCTTCTTTTTGTTTTATTTTTTCATGAAGCTTGGCATCAAAACACAAGCGACACCGGGCTTCATAAGCTTCTTGAGCTCCCACCACTACTCGATCTCCTTCGGCTACAATGCGTTGGGAACGGCTGGCTGGATTTCCACACACCACACAAATAGCATTATTTTTAGTAATATATTCTGCTACGGCTAAAAGTTGAGGAATAGGTTCAAAAGGAACGCCGCGATAGTCCTGATCTAATCCTGCCACAATCACTCGAATTCCCCGATCGGCCAACGTTTGGCATACCGTTACTAAATCTTGATTAAAAAATTGGGCTTCATCTACTCCAACTACTTGGGTATCTTTTTCCACTAAATTTAAAATTTCTTGAGCTGAACGAATGGCCTTGGCTAAGAGTTTTTGAGAATTATGAGAAGCTATGTGATCAGCAGAATATCTAGAATCAATGGTGGGTTTAAAAACTTGAACTTTTAATTTAGCAATTTGAGCGCGACGCAGCCGTCGAATCAATTCTTCGGTTTTACCACTAAACATACTACCGCATACAACTTCTATCCATCCCATTTTTGTTTTCATCACGTTCATAATCACCTCCCTTGTGTTTAGGAGAATAATTATTAATGGGTATTTTAAAAAAAGCAAAGAAATTAAAATACCAAAATTTTATCCGCTTCCATTGTCCAATTTGTTAAATAACTCAGGGTGCTTTTTTCTACCCCATCAATTAACTCGCTTTCTGTAATACCTCGAGCATCTATACAAGTTCCACAAACACAAACTTTGCCTTTATTGCTAAGAACATTTTTTACCATTATCTCAATATTGTAATATCCTTGCGGCACTTTTTGCCCTGACTTTGCACAAGAAACCGCATCCCCCATCATAAAAATAAAAACCTCTACCCCCTCTTGCTTAGAAACAGAACCAGCTAATCGCAATCCATTATAACTTCGTTCACTACCATAGGATGGATCATTTAAAATAAATAATATTTTCATTTTTCTTCTCCTTGTTTCTTTTTCGTCATTCCCTTGATCAGCTTTTCACTTTCTTGAAGTTGCTCAAAAAGTATTTCTCTTAAGATATCACACGCTTTCAACATCTTGGGATTTGAAATTGAATAAAAAATATTTAATCCTGATTTTCGAGTTGTTACAATTTTTCGTTGTCGCAAGATTCCAAGGTGTTGGGAAAGATTTGCTTTTTGTACCCCTAGTATTCTTGCTAAAACATCAACGGATTTTTCCCCTTTGCGTAGAACATTAAGAACTTTCAGCCGCACAGGACTAGCAAGACACTTACAGATTTCTGCATGAAGCTGAATTATTTTTTCTTCCATAAAAATCTAGACATTTTTAATGTAATCAATTAATTTCTAAACTACTATATTAACATTAAAATCAATTGTCTAGTTTTTTAAAAAAGGAGCGGCAAATGAATCAAAATAAAACAGTGCTTATATTGGGAGGGGGCAGCGGTGGATTGGTGGCTGCCAATAGACTTCGTAAGCTTTTGCCAAAAAAGGATCACGTCATATTAATTGAGCGTGATAAAAATTACCTTTTTGCCCCTTCTTTACTTTGGCTGATGATGGGCACACGACAACTCTCAAAAATTCAAAAATCTTACGCTCTCCTAGAAAAAAAGGGGATTGAAGTCGTTTGCGGAAACATTGAACACATTGATCCCATTAAAAAATCGGTTCATGTAAATGGAGAGGAGCTTAAAAGTGATGCTTTAATTGTCTCACTGGGCGCAACATTGGCACCGGAAAAAATTCCAGGATTAACTCAAGCTGGACATAATCTCTATACAGCCGAAGGTACCGAAGGCATTCGAGATGATCTTTCAAAATTTCGTTCTGGCCGCATTGTTTTACTGACAGCAGCTCCCGCCTATAAATGTCCTGCAGCACCTTACGAAGCTGCTATGCTTATTGAATATCAATGTAGAAAGAAAAAAATACGACCTGCCGTACAAATAGAGCTTTATGCCGCTGAGCCTGGTCCCATGGGAGTTGCTGGTCCTGAAATATCAAGCGCTGTTCGTAGGATGGTTGAACAGAAAGGAATTAGTTATTATCCAAGTCATCAAATTAAGTCTATAAATCCTGAAAAAAAGGAGATCCTTTTTAATAATAACGTTTCCGTTCCTTATGACCTTTTAATTTATATACCTCCGCACCAAGCACCAGAGGTGCTACAAAATTCCGGACTTATCAATGAAAGTGGATGGATCCCTGTTGATCGTCACACGTTAGAAACAAAATTTAAATCTATATATGCCATAGGAGATATTGCTGTTATTCCGCTTAAATTAGGAAAACCTTTGCCCAAAGCAGGAGTTTTCGCACATGGGGAAGCTGAAGTAGTTTCTGAAAATTTGGCACACGCCTGGACGGGTAAAGGCCAAGTTAGATCTTTTAGCGGATATGGAGAATGCTTTATTGAAACAGGAGATAACAAAGCCGGAATTGGAAAAGGAAATTTCTATGCTGAACCCACTCCACAGATTAAAATGCGCGCTCCCAGTTTTACAGGGCACCTTGGCAAGGTCCTTTTTGAAAAATGGTGGCTGTGGAAATGGTTTTAGTTTTTTTATTGCGTATGTGCGAGTGACTCTTTTATCACCATGACTGAAAAATACAGCACTAACACAGCTATTCCTAAACCAACTATAATATCTGGCCACATGGAATTGAAATAACCAACAAGAATCCCCGCTCCGATAACGCTGACATTTCCGTAAAGATCATTTCTGGAACAAATCCAAGAAGATTTCAAATTTATATTTTTATCTTTATGTTTTGTTAATAAGACAAAGCATAGCATGTTCGCCATGAGCGCTAAAATACCAATAAGAGAAATCGTTTGTGCTGTTGGAACTATGGGATGAATTATTTTATGGAAAGCTTCCCCAAAAACATATAATCCAAAGAGAAACATGATTAACCCTTTTATCACTGAAGCCCTAGCTTGAATCTTATGGTTTTTAGAGAGAACAAATAAACTTAGTCCATAGACCAATGCATCTCCAAACATATCCAAGGAATCTGCCTTTAGGGCACTGGAATTGGCGATAAGTCCGCTTATCAATTCTACTAAAAACATTCCCGCATTAATTAAAAATACTGCGTAGAGTATCCATTTCAATTTTTTAATGACTTCTTTTGAAAAATAAGTTTTCGTATCGCAGCAACCCATACTTAATCTTATCGAAGAACCTATGTATCTAAAAACATGGCCATCATCAACTGAAATTGATTGAATCTAATAAGTCTTCTTCAGAAGTAGTTAAAATTTTTCGGTTTTTGACGACCACTTTTCCATCTACAATGACGGTTTGTACATCTGAGGCAGGGGTAGAATAGACGAGTGTCGTATAAGGGTCAGAATTAGGGAGGGCATGTAAGACATTCTTAGAAACTAAAACAATATCCGCTTTCTTCCCAACCTCAATACTGCCTATTTCTTGTTCTAAACCCAACGCTTTGGCGCCTTTTAAGGTCGCCATTTCAAAAACCGTTTGAGAAGATAAGGTTTTAACTCCTCTCAAGGGTTTTTGAATAAGTGCCGCTAATCTCATCTCTTGAAATATATCTAGATTATTATTGCAGGGAGCCCCATCTGCTCCTAATCCCACATTAATGCCTTGCTCTAACATTTTAGGAGTATTGGCAATACCCGAACCTAATTTTAAATTTGAAGAAGGACAGTGAGAAATATTGGTTTTTGTTTTTGAAAGAATCTCTAATTCCTCATCATTAAGCCACACACCATGGGCAAAAGAAGAATGAGGACCACATAATCCTAATTGGTGTAAATAGCCAATGGTTGTTTTTCCTTTTTGTTTTTGAACTTCCTCACACTCTTTTTTATTTTCAGAAGCATGCGTATGAATAAGTAGATTTTTTTCTTGAGCTATTTTTTGAACTTCTCGCAAGAGTTTTTCACTACAAGAAAGGACAAACCTGGGAGCTAAGGCATACTTTAGCCTTCCTTGCGCAGCTCCATGCCATTTTTCAATGAGTCTTTTGGTCTCTTTTAGGGAATCTTGGGTTGATTCTTGAAGTCCACGAGGAATATCATTTCCCTCATCCATCATCGCTTTTCCTGAGAAAGCGCGAATTCCAAGTTCTTCGCAGGCTTTAAAAATCTGATCCGTATGATGAACCGTTCCCATATCTAAAATAGTTGTGGTCCCACTTTTTAAAAGTTCAGCAATGCCTAACTGAGCAGATAAAAACACACTTTTTTCTGTGTGCCCCCCTTCTAATGGCCAAATTTTTTCTTTTAGCCAATCTAACAGTTCTAAATCTTCTGCTTGGTTTCTAAAAAGAGTTTGGCACAGGTGCACATGTGTTTGAATAAGGCCTGGAAGCACCCAAGTATTCTTAGCCTCAATAATCTGAGCGGAAGGAATTTTAAGATTTTTTCCTATTTTTTTAATTTTGTTATTTTCAATGAGGATATCTGCCGCTAAGGTTTCTCTTAACGGATTCATGGTCACAACGGTCCCATTTTTAATGAGGAGGGGTTTCATTTTTTTCTTAATCTTGTCCTAGTCGAAAGGAATCTGGGCCAAAAGAATAGGGCAAAAGATCCTGAAGGGTTAAAATTTTAAATTCTTTTTGTAGATTGGCTACAACAATTTCAAGCTTTGGATTAAATTCTCGCATGACTTGCCTGCAAATTCCACAAGGAGGAGAAAGTTTTTTATTTCCGGTTACCACAACAATTTTTACAATTTTTTTTGCTCCACTGCTTAAGGCTTTGTAAATGGCCACTCGTTCTGCACACTCTCCTAAAAATACACAATTTTCAATATTACATCCGGTATAAAGCCCCCCATCGCTTGCCACCGCCACAGCTCCCACTTTATGTCTTGAATAGGGGGCATAGGCTTTTTTTCGAGCTTCAATGGCTTTATTAATTAAGAAGCGAGTATCCATCTTTTAAGATAGTGATATGTCAGATGATATGTAAAATCAAAAAATAAATGAACATCATGACAAGTCCCAGGGGAACGCCGAGCTTTGCCCATTCTCGGCTTTTAATTTTAAGTTTACTGGCTGCAATAATATTAGGAATATTTCCAGGGATAAGCATTCCGCCACTAATTAAAAGCGCCATGAGAATAGATTTTATTTGAACATGGCTAAGAGTTGGGCTAATTTCTGCCGCCGCTAATGTTGCATTATCTAAAACAGCAGAGGCCATATTTAACCAAAATAAAACTCCACTGGAAAGAACAATAAGATACGTATTAATGAGGGATTTAAATCCCGCTCCTAAAAATAAAAGCGCCATCACAAATACATATACTTTAAGCGCTCTAATGATCACAGACTTTATAGAATCTTCTTCTTTCCAAGAAGTAGCTTCTAGACCCTCTTTAGAAGGTTTATGAAACAAGGGCGCAAAAAATCCTAAAACAAAAATAGGCGGCAAAATTAAAATTCCAAAATTTTTAAATAAATACCAAAAATCTTGATGTAGCTTAGCTACCACAATCGTACTTAAAGGTTCTCCTATGGGCGTTAGGGCAGCACCTAATCCAATAGAAAAGCAGGCAATAATCGTAATATGAATCTCTGAAGTTCGATCTAATTTTAAGATTGAAATCACTTCTACCAAAATAAGAGCAGCAATAATAGCTGTAATAATGCTTGAAAGTACTCCCAATAAAACAATGAGAAGAAAAATAAATATCGATAAAGGAATACGGGTTAAGAGCGCTTGAATTCCACTTTCCAGTTTTTTTCTGCTCCATTTAAATAAAAGTCCCGCTCCTAACACAACGCTACTAATCGGAAGAGGTTCTCTGAATGCTTCACTGACAAGGTGCATATTCCAGCTACCGGTTATAGACACGGCTAAACAGCCCATCGCAAATAAAAATATTTCTAAATTATGTTCAATGGATTTAAAAAGAAAGGGAGCCGTAAAAACAAGGATTAAAATCCCAAATAGCCCAATTTCTGGTAAATTCATCTCATATGCATAACAAGATTTTTAAGAAAAAGTCCAAACTTTTCGGAAACTTTTTTACCAATATCTAAAACTTCTTGGTGAGAAAGCCTTGAGCCTGTATGGGCCGCGTAATTGGAAAGACAAGAAATTCCTAAAACCTTCATTTCTTGATGATTGGCCACAATGACTTCTGGAACCGTGGACATTCCCACGGCATCTGCCCCCAGTGTTTTTAACATTTTAATCTCAGCCGGCGTTTCATAACTAGGGCCATTGACCCCTACATAAACCCCTTCTCGAACAGCTAGTTTTAAAGTTCGAGCTACTTTTTTAGCAATACTTAAATATTTTTTATCATAGGCTTCGGACATGTCGGGGAATCTAGGGCCCCAGGCTTCTTCATTTTCCCCTCGCAAAGGATTATGCCCCATCAAATTAATATGATCTTTAATCAACATAAGCTCTCCCGGCTTAAAAGAAGTACGAACAATGCCGGCAGCATTGGTAACAACAAGGGTTTTAACATTGAGCTCTTTTAAAACCCGAATGGGAAAGGTCACCGCATTAAAATCATGCCCCTCATAATAATGAACCCGGCCTTGTAAAATAAAAAGAGAAACGTCTTCTATCTTTCCCCAAACAAAATTACCCTCGTGCCCCGAAACGGTTGATTTTGGAAAATGAGGAATCTGAGAATAAGAAATGGATTTCTTATTTTTGATGGAATCAACAAAATTGCCCAATCCAGAACCTAAGACAATGGCAAGGGACGCTTTTTCTTGAAATTTTTCTTGTAAAAATTGAGCTGCTTCTTTTACAAAAGCACGATCGGTCATTTAAATAAGCATTCCAGCAAAACAGGCTGTCATAAAGCAAGCCAGTGATCCTGCAATCATGGCTCTTAAGCCCAGTCTTGCTAAATCTCCTCTACGATCTGGAGCCAAAACGCCAATGCCTCCCAGTTGAATGGCTATAGAAGAAAGATTTGAAAATCCACAAAGAGCATAAAGCGCAATAATTTGGGACCTTAAAGAAATGGTTCCTTCTTTCACCATGGGTGCTAAATTTAAATAGGCCACAAATTCATTAATAATGGTTTTTTGGCCTAAAAGATTTCCCACTTGAATACAATCTTTCCAAGGCACTCCCATTATCCAAGCCAGGGGTGAAAATGCCCATCCAAACAATTTTTCTAAGGATAATTGAAGGGGAGAAAAACCTTGCCAAACCAAAAGTTTATCAAGCCCCTCTCCTACAACCCAGTTAAAAAGAGCAATAAAAGCAATAAAGGCTAAGAGCATGGCTCCCACATTTACGGCTAATCTCAATCCTTCAGAAGCTCCTCGCGCTGCAGCATCAATAGCATTTACATCAGTAATAGGAATATTAACAGTCCCAGATCCTGCGGTTTCTGGTTTCCCTGTTTCAGGAAACATAATTTTAGCCATTACAATCGCTGCCGGTGCTGATAACACACTGGCTGCCAATAAATGCCCGGGACCTGTTGCCAAACCTGCTTGTTTTAAAAAGATGGCGTACGCTGCCATGACCGCTCCTGCAATCGTTGCAAAACCACCCGTCATCACCACCATAAGTTCAGAATTCGTCATCCGAGGAACGTAGGGTCTAATAAATAAAGGAGCTTCTGTTTGCCCCACAAAGACATTGACGGCAGACGAAAGCGATTCAGCACCAGAAATTTTCATGAGCTTTGTCATCACCCACGCCATGGCTCCTACCACGCGTTGTAACACACCAAAATAATAAAGAACCGCTGTCACCGAAGAAACAAAAATCACGGTAGGTAACACTTGAAAAGCAAAAATAAAACTAAAATTGGTTGAGTCTAAAAGTTTTTCTCCAAAAAGAAAGGCCGCCCCTTTATTGGTAAACGCTAAAAGTCCACTAAACGCATTTCCAATCACTTGAAAAAAAACTTGGCCAGCATGCGTTTTCATCACAGCCAATGCAAAGGCCAGTTGAATGAGAATTCCAGAAATAACTACTCTTAAACTAATGGCTGAGCGATTGTTGGACATAAGATAGGCTATACCCATGAGTATAAATAATCCCCAAAAACTGATCATCCGATCTCTCAAAACTAACGTGTCAGGTTCTCCACTTAAAGATAAAAGTGCTACAATAACTCCTAAAGAAATTATACTGAGAAGGATAAGCTTTCCTGCGGTTAACCAACCTACTCGTTCTTGAGAAGACGTATCTAAAGAAGTAGCCATGGTTTCACCTAGTGTTTTCTCTTCCGTATTAGACATATTATTTTCTCCTTTAAAATCAAGGGGTTAAGAAATTACCTTTCGAATAAGAGGTTGAAAACGAGGCCTTTTTTGACTGATCGCATAGGCTGTATTTAATTTGGCCATACTTGCGGCAAGCTTTTTCTCATCATTATAGTAAATAGTCAAGAGCGTTTCTCCTTTTTGAACCTTATCACCCACTTTCTGATGAAGGGTAAATCCTACGGAAGAATCCACCGTATCGGTGATGGTATTTCGGCCACATCCTAAAAGAGCCGCTGCTAGCCCCATGTCTTTAGCTTGAATTTTTTGAATAAACCCATTTTTAGAGGCCAAAAATTCTTGTTTATATGCCGCTTTTGGTAAACAAGTAAAAGAATCCACAACGCTTTCATCTCCTCCATGAGTTTTTACCATCGTTTTAAATTTTGCTAATGCTTTTCCATTTTCAATGGCTTTTTGAGAAAGTTTGATCCCTTCTGGCAGAGATTTTGCCACTTTTCCCAAAAGCAACATATACCCACTCAATTTAAGACTAAGCTCTTCTAAATCTTTGGGGCCTTGGCCTTTTAAGACATCAATCGATTCTTCCACTTCTAAACTATTTCCCACTTTATTTCCCAAGGGTTGATCCATATTGGTCACCAAGGCTATGACTTTTTTCCCAAATGATTTTCCAATTTTCACCATCCACTGAGCCAATTCACAGGCTTTTTTAAAATCTTGAATAAACGCCCCATCTCCAAATTTTACATCCAGCACTAAACCATCTGTCCCTTCGGCTAATTTTTTACTCATGATGGAAGCGGTAATTAAAGGAATACATTCTACCGTTGCCGTCACATCTCTTAATGCATACATTTTAGCATCGGCTGGGGCAATTTCTTGAGTTTGCCCCATCATCGATACATTTATATTTTTAAGATTTTCTTCAAATTCTTGAAAAGTAAGATTTACGTTAAATCCAGGGATGGATTCTAGTTTATCCAAAGTTCCTCCGGTATGCCCCAGTCCTCGTCCCGAAATCATGGGAACGGCCACATCATAAGACGCCACAATGGGAGCAATAATAAGAGAGGTTTTGTCCCCCACACCGCCCGTAGAATGTTTGTCGACTTTTGGAAAAGGAATGGTGGAAAAATCAAATATCTTTCCGCTATAGAGCATACTTTTTGTTAAATAAGTAGCTTCTTTAAAACTGGGCGGATTAAAAAAACAAGCCATGAGAAATGCAGACATCTGATAATCTGGGATTTCGTTGGAAGTAAACCCCTTTACTAAAAAAGAGATTTCTTCTTGAGTTAAGGCTTGGCCTTCTCTTTTTTTGTAGATAATGTCGACTGCTCTCATGACATGAGTTCTTTTAAGAAACTAGTTCCCTGTTTTAGGGGAGCAAGACCAAAAATTTCTGCTACTGTTTGTCCAATATCTGAAAAAGTTTTTCGAATCCCTAAATTTTTACTCTGAAAAGAAGGGCTATACACTAAAAGAGGCACATATTCCCGTGTGTGATCTGTCCCTGGATGGGTAGGATCATTTCCATGATCAGAGGTGATGATCATGAGCCCATCAGATCCTATTGTTTCCATAATATCGGGTAATTTCTGGTCCAATTCTTCTAGCGCCCTGGCATATCCTTCCACATCATTTCTATGGCCATACTGTTGGTCAAAATCAATGAGGTTAGTAAATAACAATCCTCTTTTTAAGGTCTTCATTTCTTGAATAGTCGTGTTTAATCCTTCTACATTAGATTTTGTTTTTAAAGATCGCCCCACCCCTTGGTGATTAAAAATATCTGAAATTTTTCCAACTCCAACCACAGGAACTTTTTGTTGCGTTAAAAAATCTAAAAGCATGGGCTCGGGAAGTTCATATACAAAATCTTTTCGATAAGGAGTCCTGGAAAATGTTTTAGCACTGTCTCCATTAAAAGGCCGGGCAATGACTCGCCCAATGCCATAGGGGTCACACAGACGTCTTGCTATTTTACAAAGATGATAAAGCTCTTCTAGAGGAAAAATATCTTCGTGACACGCCACTTGAAATACAGAATCGGCAGAGGTGTACACGATGGGATATTCTGTTTTTAGGTGTTCCTCGCCTAGTTCTTTAATAATTTCTGTGCCAGAAGCTGCTTTATTTCCTAAAATTTTTCCAACTCCCGTTTTTTGAATAAATTGATCGATGAGTTCTTTAGGAAAACCGTTTAAAAATGTAGGGAAAGGTTTATCCAAATGAATTCCCACCATTTCCCAATGCCCCGTAGAAGTATCTTTTCCAGGAGAGGCTTCCAACATTTTTCCAAAAGATCCAATGGGAGATGTATTTTTTTCTATTTTTAAATCTTGATCAATATGACTGAGTCCCAACTTAGAAAGCGTGGGAAGCTTCATGGTTACTTTTTCAGAAATATGTTTTAAGGTATGAGAGCCTTCATCGCCATACTGATGGGCATCTGGCAGCGCTCCAATTCCAACTCCATCCAACACCAAAATCAAAACTCTTTTAATATCCAAAAGACTTACCTTTGCCGGTAACAATAGTAATTCCGTTACTCGTTCCAATCCGATTAGCCCCAGCTTCTATCATTTTCATCGCATCATTATAGGTTTTAACTCCCCCACTGGCTTTTACTCCCATTTCTTTTCCCACAATTCGTCGCATAAGTTTTACATCTTCTACAGTCGCTCCTCCCGGACCAAAACCGGTTGAAGTTTTTACAAAGGCTGCACCGGCAATCTTGGAAAGCACACAGGCAATAATTTTTTCTTCTTCTGTTAGCATGGCTGTTTCTAAAATTACTTTTACAGGATAGGGCTTTGACGCTTCAACTACTTTTACAATATCAGCCGTGACCAGTGTGTAATCTCGACTTTTTAATGCCCCAATATTAATGACCATATCAATTTCTTTGGCCCCCACTTGAATGGCTTCTTTGGCTTCAAAGGCCTTGGCAGAGGTGGAAGCTGCTCCTAGAGGAAATCCTACGACAGCAATGGGTTTTACCTCTGAACCTCGAAGCAGAGTAGCCACATAGGCCACATTAGAACTATTCACACAGACCGTTGCAAAATGATATTGAATGGCTTCTTCGCAGAGCTTTTTAAGCTGTTCATGGCTGGCATCTGGCTTTAAAAGGGTGTGATCAATGTAAGAAGCCAGATCAAATTCTTTTTTCTCTTCTTTAGCTTTAGGGGGCATCGTAAATGTTATCGGCTGTTTTAAGATAGAACTTTTGTGATCTTTTAGCCCTTGCGCTAAAAGTCTATTCTTCACTTCTTCTGTAACGCGCTCAATAAGATGGTCCATAAAGGCTGGCGTATATAACACCTGAAACTTAAAAATGTCAATGTTTACAAGAGGTTTATAATATGCTAGGAATCCATTTTTTATGGCTCAATTTAAGCGTGCACATCTTATTATTTCAGGTCATGTCCAGGGTGTTTTTTTTAGAGCCAATGCCAAAAAAATAGCTGATTCTTTGTCCCTTACAGGATGGGCGAGAAACTTACCCTCCGGCCAAGTAGAAATCTATATTATGGGCGAATTTAACCCTGTTCAAAAAATGATAAATTGGTGTCATGAAGGCCCAGAGCGTGCAGAAGTTACAGAAGTAGAAGTCACCTGGGACAAAAATTTAGGCGATTTTACTTCTTTTGAGGTTAAATGAAATTTATTATTTCTTTAATAGATGCTTCTTTACGATTACTTCTAAAAGTCTTAATATTTTTAAAGTTAAAATCCTTCGTGGCCTTTCTTTTAAGAACCCTTACGCGCGCTATACTTTTTATTCTTCACAAACTTTACTTTAGACTTGAAATTATTGGACATAACAACATTCCTAAAACAGGAGGCATCATTTTAGCAGCCAATCACCAAAGTTATCTGGATCCTCCCCTGGTTGGAATTTGCGCGTGGCGCACGGTGACGTTTGTGTCGAAAATAGAAAATTTTAAAATCCCTATTTTAGGCCCTTTGATTGAACTGGGAGGATCCTATCCCATTGTTCGGGGAGGAGATAATGAGGCATTAGATTTTTTTGCTGGGCTTTTAAAAGAGGGCCATCTATTGTCCATTTTTCCAGAAGGAACCATACCTGCAGAAGAAGACATTCCCCGCTCAGCCGTAGAAGCTAAAACAGGGCTCCTTAAAGGAAAAACAGGAGCTATTCGTTTAGCTTTAAAGGCTAAAGTTCCTATTGTTCCTGTTGGCATTTCTGGAACTGGAAAAGCACTATGCCCAGAAGCTGTACCCAGAGGAGAAAAATTGCCCATTCCAAAGCCTGTTAAAATTACTGTTAAATTTGGGAAACCATGGGACTTATCTTCCTATGATCACACTCCCCTTACCAAAGAGCTTTTGCGAACGTTGACAGACGAACTCATGGGAAAAATCTCTGCGCTTATAGATCACTCTAGAAATTTTATTCCTCAAGCCGTTCCTATGACACAAGAAGAGTATAACCGGATTAAGGCTTATGAAAATCAGCCTAAAAATGCTTAAAAAATCGGCTTTTAGAGGGTTGATTTTTTTATTCTTTAGTGTTACACCTTAAAAGTAAGAGTTATTTGACAATTAAATTTTAATAAAAGGTTTTTATGCCAGTTTACGAGTATACTTGCAGAAAATGTCACAGAAGATTTGAGATCTTTCAAAAAATTTCAGATAAGCCAAAAAAGACTTGTATGGAATGTGGGGGTACCATTGAAAAAATGGTATCTCAGAGTTCCTTTCAACTTAAAGGAAAAGGTTGGTATGCAACAGATTACGCCAAAAAAACAGAGCAACCGTCCTCATCTTCTGCTTGTGCAAAATCAGACAAACCTTGCAAAGCTGCAAGTGCCTAAGTCTTAAAAGTTACTCGTAAATACTGTCATCTTAAACGAAGAGAGAAAAACATATGAGTAACGAACTTATTATTAATGCCACAGAGCAAGAAACCCGAGTTGCCCTCATTGAAAAAGGTACAGTCGCTGAACTTTATATCGAAAGAACCCAAGATAAAGGAATTGTTGGAAATATTTATAAAGGCAAAGTTGCCCGCGTACTTCCTGGAATGCAGGCCGCTTTTGTAGATATTGGTTTAGAAAAAGCTGCCTTTTTATACGCTGGGGATGTATTTTTATCTGAAAAAACCACTGATTTTCCACAACATCATCTGCCTGGGATTGAAGATTTTGAAGATGATCATGATGTCGATGTTTTAGCAGAAGAGCAATCTCAGCAACCTTCTTTGGAAACATCCACAGAACCTCCTCCTCAAGGGGTGCCTGCTGAAAGGCCATCATATCAAGACAATCGTCGTTTTAGACGATCTAGAAATCATCAACCCCCAAACATTGGTGAACTTCTCCAAGAAGGACAGGAAGTTTTAGTTCAAGTCACTAAAAATCCCATTGGAACTAAAGGGGCTAGGCTAACGATGCATCTTTCTATCCCTGGAAGAAATTTAGTATTAATGCCCACTTTTAGATACATCGGAGTTTCTCGACGTATTGCTTCTGACAAAGAACGGCGAAGACTTAAAGACTTTGTTCAAGACAATTGCCCCAATGATGTGGGCGTTATTATTCGAACTGCCAGTGAAAATAAAAAACCGCGCTTAATTAAAGCTGACTTAGATTACCTCTTAAAAATTTGGAGGGAGATTGAAAAAGATTTAGTCCAAGCTCCTTCCCCCTATTTGCTTCACGAAGAACTCAACATTGTTTTACGCACCTTAAGAGACATGTTTGTTGATGACATTGATCGCATTGTCATTGATTCTAAAAAGGATCATAAACAAATTCTTCGTTTCCTAGAAAATTTTAATCCCTCCTTAAAACGAGTAGTCAAATTTTATAAAGGGCGAGAACCCATTTTTGACACCTATGGAGTTGAGGCAGAAATTAACCGAGCCATGGGAAGGCGCGTATGGTTAAAATCTGGGGGTTATATTATCGTCGATCAAGCTGAGGCTTTAACGGTGATTGATGTCAATACAGGTCGATATGTTGGGAAAAGAAATTTTGAAGATACCATTTTAAAAATTAACTTAGAAGCAGCCAGGGAAATTGCCTACCAATTAAGGCTTAGAAACTGTGGTGGCATTATTATTGTTGATTTTATCGATATGGAAAGACATCACCATAGGGAAAAAGTATATCGTACTTTTGAAGACTCCTTAAGAAAAGATCGTGCTAAAAACTCTATTGTAAAAATTTCTGAATTGGGTCTTATCGAAATGACTCGCAAAAGAACCCGAGAAAGCCTTATTCAAACCTTATGCAGCCCTTGTTTTTATTGCGAGGGGAAAGGTTTTGTAAAAAACAATAAAACCGTTTGTTATGAAATTTTTAGAGAGCTTTCCAAATTTCATACAGATTTATCGGTCAAAGAAATTCAACTTTTTGTTCATCCCAGCATTGCTAAAACCTTGCAGGAAGAAGAAGTGGAAGGATTTAGAAAGATTGAAAAAATGATTAATAAAAAAATCATTATTGAACCTAATCCTGACTTTCATATTGAACAATTTGAATTTAAAGGCCCTTCATTAGAAAAAACTGCCCTTTCTTCACACCCACAACAGGAAGAAGATATTGAAGAAAGCGAAGAAGAAGAATCAGAAGAAGAAAATGACCCTTCTGAAGAATCTTCAGAAGAGCCCTCAAAAGAACCTGAGGTTAATTCAGAAGAAGAAAAGAAACCCATTGACTAAGTGGGGTAAAATTCTTATAAGATAACGTTTTTAAGTAGTTAGAAGGAAATACTATGTACGCAGTGGTAGAAACAGGAACAAAACAATTTAAAGTAAAAGTGGGAGATCTTATTTCAGTTGAAAAACTGGAAGGCCCTCTGGGAAAAGAAGTTATTCTTCCGAAAGTTCTCTTAATCTCTGATACCGATCTAAAAGTAGGGAATCCCTATCTTGAGAAGGCTGGAGTTTTATGCGAAATCATGAGCCAAGAGAAGGGTGAAAAACACATTATCTTTAAATATAAACGCCGAAAGGGATCCAGAAGAAAAAGAGGACACCGTCAATTCCTTACTCTATTAAAAGTGAAAGAAATTAGCCTTTCAGGTGTCACGGCAAAAACAGCTCCTGAAACAAAAAAAGTTGCTAAATCTAAAAAACCAGTTACTAAAAAGGTTTCTGCAGTAAAGAAAGCTAAATAAGTATGGCACATAAGAAGGGACAAGGTAGCACCAGTAACGGTCGAGATAGTCAGGGACAAAGACGAGGCGTAAAACGTTATGGTGGAGAAGTTATTAATGCAGGAACTATTATTCTTCGCCAATTAGGAACTCGTATTCATCCTGGATTTAATGTTGGTTGTGGTAGCGACTTTACTCTTTTTTCTAAAATTAAGGGGCGCGTTACTTTTGAAAGAACAGCTAAAAACAAAAAACGCGTAAGCGTTTACCCCGTCTAATTATTTCCCCTCTTTATTTTTATATGAAATTTATTGATGAAGCCATAATCCATATTGAATCTGGCTCGGGCGGAGCCGGATCTATTAATTTCCGCAGACAAAAATTTATTCCTCGGGGTGGCCCTGATGGAGGGGATGGAGGAAAAGGAGGAGATATCATCTTTGTAGCAGATCATTCTCTTTCTACACTGCTCGATTTTCAATATAAAAAAAATTTTAAAGCACGATCTGGAGATCCTGGACAAAGACAATTAAAAAGTGGATCCGATGCAACCGATTTAATCATTCGTGTTCCCCAAGGAACCTTATTTCGAGATCAAAAAACAGGAGAGCTCTTGGCAGATTTATCTCAACACGAACAATCTTTTACAGCTGCTAAAGGAGGACGCGGAGGTAAAGGAAATCACTTTTTTAAAAACTCCATTAATCAGGCCCCCAGGAAGGCTCAACCTGGAGAACGCAGCCAGATCAAAGATATTCTTTTAGAATTAAAACTCTTATGTGATGTGGGTATTATTGGCCTTCCCAATGCTGGAAAGTCTACCCTTCTTTCTCGGATTTCAAACTCAAAACCCAAAATTGCTAATTATCCTTTTACTACCCTTACGCCTAATTTGGGAGTTGTTCGAGTGGAAGAAAAAAAAAGCTTTGTGGTAGCGGATATGCCAGGACTTATTTTGGGTGCCCATCAAGGGATAGGATTAGGTATAAAATTTTTAAAACATATCGAACGGTCAAAACTTTTTTTACACCTTATTGATATTTCTGATAGCAGTGATCCCCTAGCTCGTTTTAAACAAATTAATGAAGAATTAAGACTTTATAATCCACGGCTTCTTAAAAAAAATCAGATTGTGATCTTAAGTAAAATTGATACCCTTCAAAATACAAAAAAAATAATTGGCTATATAAAACAGTTTAAAGAGCAAGGATTTAAAACATTGGCCATCTCAGCCGCCAGTGGAGAGGGAATAAAAGAACTCATTTATACAACACATGAAGAACTGGCCCGATCATAAACGCATTGGTCTTTTTGGGGGAACCTTTGATCCTATTCACAATGGGCATATAAAAGCGGCTTCAAAAATAAAAGAAAAATTCTCGCTAGATCACATTTACTTTGTTCCAGCCTACATTTCTCCTTATAAAACATATTTAGGCACATCCTCTTCTCTTCATCGACTTGAAATGGTAAAAAAGGGAATCGAGGGCTTTCCTGATTTTTCTATTTCAGAATTTGAACTCAATAAAAAAGAAGTTTCCTATACCATTCACACCCTAAAACATTACAAAAATATTTTGCCCCCTGGAGCTGAACTTTATTTTATTCTGGGAAGTGATGCTTTTTTAGGAATTTCTCAGTGGAAAAACGTGGAAGAAATATTTTCCAACTGTCACCTTTTAGTTGTTCGCCGTCCTGGGCATCCCTTACATCCGCTTTCTAAAATTCTAGAAAGTCCTCTGCTCTTAAAAGAATTTTCGACGCTTAAAGAGGGAGAACACTATCGACATTTCACAGGGCACGACATCTACATTGTCAAAATTCCAACAGTAAACATTTCTTCTTCGGAACTACGACAAAAAATTGCCCATCATAAACCTTATACTTCCTTTGTTCCTCACTCTGTGGCAGAATATATTAAAAAGTATTCCCTTTATCATGACGACAAAGAAAAAAATTAAAACCTCTAAAGATTTAGCACTCTATTGTTCAAAACTAGCCTTAGATAAAAAAGCATTTAATGTCATTCTCATGGACATTACACCTTGGCACACTCTCAATGACTATGTCCTTATTTGTTCAGCACTTTCTTCTGTTCATGCTCAAACGATTATCGATACCATTCGAGAAAATCTTAAAAAAGAAGCAAACCTTCACCCCCTAGGGTTAGAAGGATATGCACAGGGAAATTGGATTTTATTAGATTATAATGACGTTATCATTCATGTCTTTTATGAATATGTACGCGAGTTTTATGATTTAGAAAACTTATGGCACGATGCGCCCAGACTTAAAATTCCAAAATCGTATTATAAAAAAATCTATGCCACAAAATAATATACAAATACTTCTCCCACAAAAAATACACCCTCCTTTTATTAAGGACGGAATAGTACATTACATCTCTAAATTAAAACCGTACGCGACAATTCAGATGATTGAATCCAAAGATGAAAAAAAGTTTTATGAACACTGTCAAAAGCTTGAAAAAGAAACGATTACGATTATTTTAGACTCAAGGGGTCGGCAGTTTAATTCCGTATATTTTTCTAAAACCTGGGAACAGCTCACCACTCAAAAAATGAAAGATATTAGTTTTATTGTGGGTGGACCCTATGGTTTTTCTCATGAACCACGATCGGATCTCACCTTATCTCTTTCCAGTTTTACGTTAAATCACGAATTGGTTCCGCTCATTTTACTAGAACAAGTATATCGCGCATATACTATCCTTAAAGGACTTCCGTATCACCATGCCTAAGCCTAATCCTGTCATGCTCATTGTCTTAGATGGATTTGGAATAAATCCCAAAAAAGAGGGAAATGCCATTGCTCTGGCATCCGCCCCTACATTTAGAAAGCTTGAAACATTAAATCATTCTCAAATCATGACCAGTGGTCATTCTGTGGGACTACCAGAGGGCCAAATGGGAAATTCCGAAGTAGGCCACACCAATATTGGAGCAGGACGTATTGTATATCAAGATTTAACCCGCATTCATAAATCCATAGATGAGGGCGATTTCTTTAAAAATGCCCCCTTAAAAAAAATATTTTCTCTTGTTAAAGAAAAAAAATCACGTTTACACCTTATGGGCCTTGTCTCTGATGGTGGCGTTCATAGTCACATTGAGCATTTATTTGCTCTTTTAAAATTCGCTAAAAAAGAAAATATAAACACTGTTTATCTTCATTGTTTTTTAGATGGAAGAGATACCCTAGCCAGCATCAGCGCTACTTATATCCAAAAGCTTCAAGAATTTATTCAAAAAGAAAAAATAGGAACAATTGCTACTTTGTGTGGTCGCTATTATGCCATGGATCGGGATAAACGTTGGGATCGTATTGAGAAAGCCTATCGCGCCCTCACAGAAGGCGTAGGGTTTAATTTTAAAAATCCTATAGAAGCTATTTCAGCCGCCAATAGTCGTGGCGAAACAGATGAATTTATTCAACCTTCTGTGATTAATCCAAAAGGTACTATTCAAGACAATGATGCTATGCTCTTTTTTAATTTTAGAGCAGATCGTGCCCGCCAACTGACACGTACATTTACTGAAAACAATTTTAAAGAATTTAAAAAAATAAAATCTCCCAAAATATGTCATTTCTTATGCATGACCCGATATGACGACACGTTTAACTTGCCTGTTATTTTTCCCTCCGCTCGCTTAATCCACATTTTAGGGCAAGTTTTAGCTGAACATCATATTCCTCAGTTAAGAATTGCAGAAACAGAAAAATATGCTCACGTCACTTTCTTTTTTAATGGAGGAGAAGAAAAAGTGTTTCCTCAAGAAAAAAGAATTTTAATCCCTTCTCCCCGAGAGGTCCCTACTTATGATTTAAAGCCCGAAATGAGTGCTCTGGAAGTTACTGAAACCGTTATTGACCATCTTAAAAAAGACGAATTTGGTTTTATTCTTTTGAATTTTGCCAATGCAGATATGGTTGGCCACACGGGGAAGCTTACTGCTGCCATTAAAGCTGTAGAAACGCTAGATCACTGTATTGAAAAAATATTACAGGTTATTTCAAACAAAAAAGGCCATCTTTTAATTACGGCTGATCATGGAAATATTGAACAAATGATTGATTATAAAACCTTAAAGCCCCATACCGCACATACCACAAATCCTGTTCCTTTTTATTATGTTCACCCTGAACAAAAAAAAGTTCCCCTTAATAATGGAATTTTGGCTGATTTTATGCCCACTATTTTAAATCTCATGAATCTTAACGTCCCCAAAGAAGTAACAGGTAAAAATTTAATTGCTGGATAAGATTTCAAATCTCTTCTCATCGTTAATTCAAGTGTTTACGCTGGAAGTATGCCTGGAATGTCAAAAAGAATCTAAAAGTCTTATATGCACCTCTTGTATTCAAAAAATTAAACGAACGCACAATCAACCCCAAGAACCCATAAGTTATGGTGCCTATGAAGGCGTTCTTAAAAATCTGATCCACTTATTTAAATATGAAAATAAATTTGGATTGGCTAAGCCTTTGGCAGATCTTTTGATAGATCTTGTACCCAAAGACATTGATTGTATTATTCCTGTACCTCTTCATTTTGAAAAACTACAAGAAAGAAAATATAATCAATCTGCTCTATTAGCTAAAGAGCTCTCTCAAAAACTTAGGCTTCCTCTTTTTTTAAACGTTTTAAAAAAGAAAATTAAAACTCCTTCTCAAACAGATCTTTCAAAAACCCAAAGAGAAAAAAATATTTTAGGAGTTTTTTCAGTAGAAAATGAAAATAAAATTTATGCTAAAAATATTTTATTGATAGATGATGTGTACACTACCGGCGCTACAGTCCAAGAATGCCAAAAAGTTCTCCTCTCTCACCGCGCCCAAAAAGTATTCGTCCTGACGCTAGCTAAAAGTTAAAAAGAACCAAGTTAAGTTGATAGCTATATTTTGGCTCGCATAAATTCAAAATTTTCCTTTTCTTATTTTTTGCCAATTTTTTTTCTGTTCTGGGGTCAGCGCTTTATTTAAGAGGGCGTTGGTTTGTGCAAGCCAGCGCAATATTTCTGTTGGGGTTAGTTGCTGAGCTTCTTTAAGTTTTTTGTCATCAAGTTCAAAACTAAATGGTTCTTTTAGTTTATTTTTTTTCATCATGAAGTCTTATCTTTTTAAGAGCCTTGATATCTGCCAAATCCTGTGGGCGACCTGCTTTTTCTTTTAGCTGAATAAGGTGTTTAATGGAGCATATCGGAATTTTAAAATTATCTACTTTAATTATTTTCTTTTCTTTATTGAGTTCTTGGAAAGAAATAGGTTCTGTTACAAAAACATCAATAGATTTATCGTGTTCTGTTTGATGGTAAAATGAGAATACAATCATATTTTTTTCAGTAATCCATTCTTGCCTTTTTTGAGGATTCCCCAATTGTTCTGCAGGGACAGGAGCCTTGGGTTTGTATCCCAATGTTGTTATTGTCTTAGAAAATTTGGAAATGTTTTCGTTATTTAAGGCGACAATAAGATCTAAATCGGCTGTCAAGCGAACAACACCATGTAAAACCGTAGCAAGTCCCCCTACAACAACGTAATCTATTTGAGCTTTTTCTAAGCCTCTAAAAATGTCTTCAAAATACAACATAGAAAATAATTATACCCATATTTTTTATTATGTATAGAAAAGATTAAAGCGGTGACATTTTCTGGGGAATCACCGAACCGGCTCTAATTAACTTTCACTTTGAAAAAAAGGACACGTGATCGGCTACGTTTTTTAATAATGTCTTGGCATTCTGATTTAAGGCCATGTGGCTTAATGTTGAATTGGCTTTTTGACAATAATACTCAACCATCAATGCGGCATGGCGAAGACTCCCACGCTCGATAAGCTCATTTTTAATGACTTCACGAAGAGAAGGATCTTTTTGGACCTCATTTAAAAGCGTTAAAAAGGATTTTTTATTTTCTGTCCCTAATTTTTCGAGATGTAAAGCTAGGGGTAAGGTACGCGCTCCATTAGCAAGGTCTCGACTTAAAGAAGCCTCAAAAATATCATAGCAATCTGAAGAAATTTGGGCTGCCGTACCCAAATGAAGCCCAAAATCATACAATAGCCCTATCTGATCGGAAGAAAGATCATGATACAATCCGCCGAGTTTTGTAAAAAGCGCAAGTTCTTCTCCACTTTTTTGAATGACGGACTTTAACACACCTTCAGAAGCAAGGGGGGTTTCTTGAACCATTGCTAAATCTTGATGTTGTCCAGCACTCATTTTCATAAACCCATTTGCTAAAGCAGTATGCATGGCCATCTTACATGCCAAAGATTTATTAAAATCATCAGATAATATTTTTTGTGGAAGCGCACAGAGAAGCGTAAAGGCAACTAAATTTATATCTGCTGGTTTTATGTGCTTCCAATGTAAAGGAAGATCTCCATCTGCTAGATCATCCATGATATCAATGCCTAAAAAAAGAAGGGTGTTTAAAGCGGCAATAGGATAGGCCTCTTCCTCATGTCCTCCCATTCCCAGTCGTGTATAAAGAGGAATTTGAATAAAAGGCACAAAAGGTTCAATAGACAGATCTTGTTTTAATCCTTCAAATGCGACTTCAAACAAATCTCTCTGTTTTGGCTGTGTGATATAGGAGTAGGTTAGTTTTTTAGCTACTTGAAAAACTTTTTCCGTATGCCCAGAAAAAAACATGTTATGCCTCAAAGTGTAAACGATGTGTCCGGTATGGACCAAAGCTCGGAGGGGGGGGGATTTGAACCCCCGAGGCCCTTTCGAGCCTAACGGTTTTCGAGACCGCCACGTTCAACCACTCTGCCACCCCTCCGTGATAATTTAGAATACAATTGACAAATTTTGTATGGGCCGCTTATAAATATCACCATGAAAATACAAATACTAAAATCTTCGTTAAAAAGTATCAAAGATCATACTCTAGTCATCCCGGTTTATCAAGAAGGGGGCAAGGCCGTTCTTCCAAAAAATGGAGGATTTTTAAAACCTCTTTTAGATAAATTAAAAAAAGATGACGTTTTTAAAGCAGACTTTAAACAAGAAATCTTTCTGCGTTATGCCAGGCCTAACCAAAACATTCAATTCATTGGCTTAGGCAAAAAATCTGAAATGAAATTGAATCGTTTAAGAGAAGCCTTGATTTTAGCTTCTGCTCACGCGGGTCGGCTTAAAGTTCCAAGCCTAACGCTTCATCTGTCTTCAGTGGGATCTTTCGAAGATTACACCGTAAAAGAAGTAACGCAAGCGGCCGTTGAATCTTTAGTACTTCCTCTTTATAAATTCACCCCATTTAAAAAAGAGGCTAAAGAAAATTCAGGTGTAAAAACAGTAACCGTAGCAGTAGATACTGCAGAAGAACTTACGGAAGGAAAAAAAGGATTAGAAAAAGCAAAACTTTTTATAGATTCTTGTAATTTGGTTCGAAATCTCGTGAACACTCCTCACAATGCCTTAAAAGCTCCAGATTTGGCTAATATGGCTCAAGATGTAGCTAAAAAAGTAGGTCTCAAAGTAACAGTATTTACAGAAAAAGAATTGCAAAAAGAAGGCTTTGGAGCCTTGCTGGCCGTTAATCAAGGAAGCGATATTCCTCCTCGATTTGTTATTTTAGAACATAACTCAGGGAAAAAAGAGCTAGATACCATTTGTTTGGTTGGAAAGGGCATTACCTTTGATTCTGGTGGGATTTCTTTAAAACCCGCTGATTCCATGGAAACTATGAAAGACGATATGGCAGGTGCTGCAACAGTTCTTGGAATTATGGAAATAGTAGCAAAATTAAATCTTCCTCTTCATGTGGTTGGCTTTATGCCCATTACGAACAATATGCCCAGTGGAAAAGCAACTGTTCCCGGAGATATTGTAAAATCTTATCTTGGAAAAACCATAGAAATTTTAAATACAGATGCAGAAGGGCGATTAATTTTAGCAGATGCAGTTGCTTATGCAGATAAAAATTATAAACCAACGCTTCTCATGGATTTTGCAACCCTAACAGGAGCATGTGTGATTGCCCTGGGAGAAGCAGGTGCAGGGATTATGGGGACAGATCAAGCCTCAATGGATAAACTAAAAAAACTTTCTTGTTTTACAGGGGATAAAGTATGGCAACTGCCACTATGGGAAGAATATCGAGAAGAATTAAAAAGTGACATTGCTGATTTAAGAAATATTGGAACGGGTCGAGGTGCAGGCTCTTCTAAGGGGGGAATGTTTATCCAAGAATTTATCAGCTCTAAGACTCCCTGGATTCATTTTGACATTGCAGGCTCGGCTTTTATTTCAAAACCTACACATCGATATTATCCTAAAGGTGCAACGGCAGCCTGTGTTCGTTTAGTCAGTGAATTCTTAATTAATTGGCCCCATCACTAAGTTCTTCAATTTTTCGATAGAGTGAAGAAAGAGAAAGCCCAAGATCTGTAGCGGTTTTTTTCTTATCAAACTGATTTTTTTCTAACACTTGCTGAATGTGCTTGGTTTCATATTGACGCATAGCCTCTTTAAAATTAAAAGGGGAAGCATAATTTCCCATCGATACAATTTCTAAAGGAAGATGAGGAATATCTAAAAATTGAGTGCTCATGTCTGCCAGTAAAATAGCTTTTTCTAATACATTTTGAAGCTCTCGAATATTTCCTTTCCAAGGATAATTCATTAAAGACTCTAGGGCACGATCCGTCACATATTTTACTTTCTTTCCCAATTCTTCTGAAATGGTTCTAACAAAATATTTAATTAAAAAGGGAATATCATTTTTTCTGGCTCTTAGAGGAGGAACCTTTACTTCAATAACATTAATTCTATAATATAAATCTTCCCTAAAAGTCCCTTCTGAAATATTGCGCATTAAATCTTTAGAAGAAGAAACAATGAGTCTTAAGGAATGTCCTTTTTGGAGCGCTTGAAGAAATTTTAATTGTATCTCTTTGGGCAATTCTCCAATTTCATCTATAAACAGCGTTCCTTCTTTGGGAGATGAAAAGACCCCTTCTACACCAAATAAAGTTTGATCTAGTTGATCTGGGCTATAGCTACCACATCGGATTAAAATAAAAGGATGATCTTTTTGAGAAGATCGATAGTGAATAGCTCTTGCTAATTTTTCTTTTCCAACTCCTATTTCCCCCGTAATTAAAATTGTTGTTTGAGTTGCGGCTACTTTTTGAATGAGCGAATAAACGGCCTTCATTTCTGGCCCTTGGCCCAAAATATTATCAAACGCAAATTGCTCTATAACAGATCCTTTGAGCAATCGATTTTCTACGCTTAACTTTTTAAATTCTAAAAGATGTTTTAATTTTAATAAAATATCATCAAAAATGAGTGGCTTAATGACATAGTCATGGGCACCTTTTTTAATAGCCTCCAAAGTGGTTTCCATAGAACCATAAGCTGTCATGACAATAAAAACAGTATTTGAAGACTCCTTTTCTACATAAGATAAAACTTCGAAACCATCAACTTTAGGCATTTTTAAATCACAAAAAATAACATCAAATTTTGTGTTTTTAATTTTTTCTATGGCTTCTGGGCCATCAAAAGCCACTTCGGTTTGATATCCTTCATCTCGTAAAACTTCTGCCATGGTTTCACAGAGAGTTCTCTCATCATCCACTATTAAAATATGTGCTTTCTTTTCTACCATATATACTCCCTATAAATATTTCTTTAACAAGATCTCAAACTTACTGCCCTCACCCACAATAGATTCTACTCGAATATCTCCCCCAAAACTTTTAATAATCCCATAACTCACCGATAGTCCTAATCCTTGCCCCTTCCCTACTTCTTTGGTTGTAAAAAAAGGCTCAAAGATTTTTCTCATATTTTCTTTTGGAATTCCACGCCCAGAATCTTTAATAGAAATTTGAACCATATCCTTCACAAAACATTGAGCAAAAATTTCTAATTTTCCTTCTTCTCCCATCGCTTCAAACGCATTTATAAAAATATTATTAAATGCTTGTGACAGTTGGCTGGCCTCTGCACTCACTCGAGGAAGATGAGGTTCAAATTTAGTTTGAATTTCAATGCGTTTTTCATTGCGTTGCAAACAAATTCTCTGAAGAGAATTTCTTAAAATTTCTTCTAGATCTACTGCCATGAAACTTTGTTGATCTTCTTTGGTAAAATCTCTCACATTTTGAATAATCCAACTTATTCTTTGGACATGCCCTTGAATGTTTTCGAGACTTTCAGCTATTTTTTCATCTGGTTTTTTTCTCTGTAACAACTGCACTAAAGAAGAAATCGAGGCCAAGGGATTGCCAATTTCATGTGCTAGCCCTGCTGACAGTACTCCCACTGCAGCTAATTTTTCCGTCCGAAGAAGTTGTTCTTGAGTTTTCCGAAGTTCTTGGTTAGCTTTTTCTAATTTCTTTGCATAAGACTCTAATTCTTCTTGCTCTTTTTTTTGTTCTGTAATGTCTCTTGAAATTCCAGTCATCCCAATGGGTTCTCCCCGTTTATTTCTTACCAAGGCTGTTTTTAGATAAGCACAATACTCATGCCCCTCTTTTGTGACATTAATCACTTCTCCTTCCCATATATAAGGAGGTTCGAGGGTTTTTTGTAACACCTCTTCTCTTAAATTTTTTGGGTTTCGCTCCGACATAATAAGTTTTCCTGTTTTTCCAATGAGCTCTTCTCTGGTATAGCCCAGTTTTTTAAGGGCCGCAGGATTGGCATAGATAAATCGATCTTTAAGATCTGCAATAAATACCAAATCTAAAACTGACTCAAAGGTGGCCGCCATCCATCCCAAACGTTCTTCTTCTAATGGTTTAATTTCTCTTATTAATGACATGTTTTTCGAATAACCTCTGCAATATCTTCAAAGAGACAGGGTTTTTGAAGCCAGCCATCGATATTAAGCGCTTTCATTTTGGTATGATTTAAGGGCTCTCCAAAACCAGAAATTAAAATAATTTTAGTCCCTTTATGGCGAGATTTTACATGTTGTGCCAATTCACATCCGGATAATTTAGGCATTTTGACATCGGATAAAATAAGATCAAATTTTTGATGATTTAATTTTTGAAGGGCTTCTTGGGCATCTTGGGCTTGTTCTACTTCGTAGCCTTCTAATGATAAAAATTCTGCTGTAGACTCCCTATAATCTTTCTCATCATCTACGAGCATAATACGTTTTGCTGTTACAGGTATTTTTTGTAATTTTTTTTGAGTACAATTTTTAGGAAGCGGTAAAGAAATAATAAATGTCGCCCCCATTCCAGGAGTACTTTGAACTTCTAAGACGCCTTTATGCTTTTGAATAATATCGTAAGACGCCATCAGCCCTAATCCTGTCCCTCTTTGTCCCTTGGTTGTAAAATACGGCTTAAAGAGTTGCTTTACGGTCGCTTCACTCATTCCAATGCCATTATCTGAAATAGAAATTTTTAAATGCTTCCCTTGTACTTCTGTTTGAACAATAATCACGCCTTCTTTATTTTGAGAAAGAGCATCCACAGCATTTAAAATAATATTCATAAACACTTCTCGAAGCGCCGTAGCCCATACAAAAATCTTAGGAATCATTCCAAACTGTAAAGAAAGTCGAATGGCATTTTTAAAATGAGGATCCGTCATTTCAATGACTTCTGACAAAAGCTCATTTAAATTAATCCATTCTTTTTTTCCAAAAACGTGGCTCTTTTTGGAACGAGGTTTTTGTAACCGCCTTAATACATGAGAGGCTTCTTGAGCTGCTTTTTGAATAATATTAAGATCTGAAAGGATATGAGAATCTTCAACCTTTGTCTTTAAAAGAGTCGCTCGAGAGACAATCACAGACAGCAAATTATTAAAATTATGAACCACTCCTTCGGCCAAATGATTTAGTTTTTTATTTTGAAGATATGCTCTTTTTTTAGGCACCTTTATTTCCCCTTTTCAGGAAAAATTAGCATGCAATCAATGTGCCAAAAAAGAAGGCAAAAATATGATTATTTATTTAATAAAATCAATGACTTATTGTTATCTTTTGGAATTCTATTATTAAAAATAGGAATTTTTGTGTCAATTTACTATGCGCTGTTTAGCCTCAATACGCCTTTTTCAGTGATAATGGCCAAAATCAACTCATGGGGAGTCACATCAAAAGAAGGATTATACACATTCACTTTCTTTAATCCCACTGGCTGATTTTTGATGTGTGTTACTTCTTTTGGATTTCGTTCTTCAATAGGAATATGACTTCCATCGGGACAGGTAGAATCGATCGTAGAGGTAGGCGCTACCACATAAAAAGGAATGTGATGATATTTCGCTAATACTGCCAAAGAATATGTTCCTACTTTATTGGCTGTATCCCCATTTTTAGCAATACGATCAGCCCCCACAAAAATAGCATTGATCTTATTTTTAGCCATCACGCTGGCTGCCATATTATCGCAAATGACGGTTTGAGAAATTCCTTCTTTGTAGCATTCCCAAGAAGTCAGTCTTAATCCTTGTAAATAAGGTCTGGTTTCACACACATAAACATGAATTTTTTTCCCTTCCTCATGTGCCGCACGAATAACCCCTAGGGCAGTTCCATATCCAGCCGTGGCCAATGCTCCCGTATTGCAATAGGTCATGACATTAAAACCATCTTGAATAAACTGCTTGCCATTGGCACCCATTTTTCGATTGATCTTTATATCTTCTTCATAAATATATAGCGCTTCTTTCTCTAACGTTAATTTAATTTTTTCTAAAGAAGTATTTTTAAGACTATAAAATAGTTTTTTCATTCTTTCTAATCCCCACCGTAAGTTTACGGCGGTTGGACGAGAAGCGTAAAGTATTTCATAAATTTTTAAAAATTCTTTTTTTAAAGAAGAGTAATTTTTAGCCTTTGATTTTTTTACTCCTAAAGCAATTCCCATGGCAGCAGCTACCCCAATGGCAGGGGCTCCTCGAATCACCATAGTTTGTATTGCACAAGCAATGTCTTTATAGGTTTTACACTGAACAAAAATTTCTTGATGAGGCAAAAGCCTTTGATCAATCATCATTACATGATTGTTTTTCCATTCAATGGTTCGAATTTTTTCCATGAATTTAAAAAGGTAGCTCGACGGGCAAATCAATTCCCATTTTTTCTTTTACTTTTTTGCCTAAGGCTTTTTGGAGGGCTCCTTTAGTTGCCATTTGAGCTACTTTAGCGGCATCCACATTAAAAGAAAATTTTGGTAGTTTTCCCGTTAAGGTAAAGGGAAACCCAACCATTCCTTTAGAATCTGCCAAAGAAGCAAGTTCTCGACCTAATTTCTTAGCAGGGATTAAAAGATTACCTTGATAATCCACATCTCTTTCAAAAGACGCATGCCCTTTGAGCGTCGCTCCATATCCGGGAGCATCTAGCACGGCATCTGGATTATGCAGCTTTCCATTTTTAATGACTAAAGAAGAGCGAATAAAATTAATTTTACTGTCCAATTTTTCATTTAAGATTTCTGAGCCTGAAAAAATTGAAACCAATTTTAATTTTTCCTGAAGCGATTTTCCCATATTAAGTCCCTTAAGCTCTGCTTCTTTTATTTCTACCTTCCCATTGCCAATTAAATATGTTTTTATATCTTCAAAAGAGGCTCCTTGCCCACTCATGTTTAGGCTTGTATTTAACGTTCCAAAAAACACATCTTTCATGGTTGGAGAAGCCATCGTTAACAATGGATTCATTTGAAAATTTTGAATCGTAGTTACCATTTCATATTTAGGTTTTTGGGTAGAAACTCTAAAATTTCCTTTTAAATCCATGCTACCTTGAAAAGCCTTCAGATTAAATTTAGAAAGTGTAAATTCTAGATTTTCAAAACCAAATTGTCCTTGAACATTGGTAATTTCTGCCTTCCTAAAAATAATTTTTTTAATGTCTACCCTTCCATTGGCCGATAATCCTTGAGCAATGGAATTGGTTCGAAGAAATTCAAAAATATCTTTACCTTCTTTTTTCTCTGCCCATGCACTTTTTTCTGTTAAAAGATCCCAAAGAGAAGCTTGTTTTTTAGGTAAAAGTTCATCTAAATTTAAAACAGACGATTCAACAATAAAGTCGCTTTTTAATCGACTCAAGGTATCTGATAATGTTGTTTTAAATAAAAAATCAGTTTGTTTGGACTTTAGTAAAAGCTCTAGTTTCCCCGAAACTAAACATTGTTCCAGATGTTTTAAGGGCCCCTTGACGCTGCCATTGAGCATCACTGTTCCTTCCACATTATACTTTTTCAAAGGGCCAAAAGAATTTTTAAGTTTTTCTAAGGCCAAGGAAGGAGTAGCAATGGTAAAATCTGTTTGAAGATTTTCAAAATTTGAAATTTTTCCTTTAAGATCTACGGCTAATTCCCCAAATTCAACTTTAGATTTTATTTCTACAGATTTTAGACTTCTAGATCCATTGGCTTGAACTTTAGCCGTTCCCGTTAAAGATAGTTTTCCCTCTAATAGGGCTTCTTTATCCGCATCAGAAGATAAGAGCGCTGTGACTTTAAAATCAATGGGACTATTAAAAGAAATATTATTAAGGGCAATGTTTAAATCTTCAATAGACGTTACCGCATTGGTTTTTTCATCAATATACTTTAAGAGTGCTGATTGAGCCTGAAAAGAAATTTTAGCTCCTAAAACAAGAGCAGGCAATTTTGTGGTTTTTGAAGAGGCTTCTTTTGATTTTTCTGATGTGTTCTCCGAAGATTCCTCTTTCGTCGCCCTCGGAAGTTCTGTCAAATTCAGCTTTCCTTCGGAATTTTTAACCAAAACAATTTTTGGACTTTTTAAAATCAGCGTAACTTTTGGATTGGCTGTTAAAAGAGAAAGGAGAGAAATTTTTATCCGAACTTCCCCTACTTTTAAAAGGTCTTTATGTTGAAAATCGCCCTTAGATGAAAGCTCAATATTTTGGAGCGTCACTCCTAATCCACGAATAGAAATTCGCCCAATATCAAATTTACCATCAATCTTTTTTTCAACTTCTTGAACAATTTGGGTTTTATATTTATTAAGATCAATCAAAAACGGTAAAGAAATAATGACAATCCCAAAAACAAGACAAATAACTGATAATACAATCAATACTTTTTTCATATGGCTATTCTCCTTTAGAATCTAATTTTTTCTTTAAAATCTCATGAATGGTGGCTGGATTTGCTTTTCCTTGGCTTTTTTTCATGATTTCTCCCACAAAAAATCCCAAAAGCTTTGTCCGACCAGCGCGATACTCATCGACAAATTTTTGATTATTCTTAAGCACTTCTTCTACCCATTGACGAATAACGTTTTCATCAGAAACTTGTACCAATCCTTCTTTTTCTACAATGGTTTTAGGGGATTGTCCAGAATTCCACATCTTTTCAAAAATAGTTTTTGCAATTTTTCCAGAAATAGTCCCTTTTTGAATAAGTTTAATGAGTTCTCCCAAATGTTTTGAAGAAATAGGAGATGCCGCTATCTGCGTGGCCGTTGTTTCACGAAGAAGTTCAGATAAAATCCAATTACTGGCTAGTTTAGGTTGCTGACATATCTGAACAACTTCTTCAAAGTATTGAGCCAATTCTTTTTCCTGAACTAAAAGCCCCGCATCGTATTCTGTCAATCCATATTGATTCATAAACCGTTCTTTTTTTTGTGCTCCCAGTTCAGGAATGCTCTTTTTAACATCTTCTATCCAAGTATTTGGAATTTGAAGAGGCAAAAGATCCGGATCTGGAAAATATCGATAATCATGTGCTTCTTCTTTACTGCGCATAGAAAAGGTTTGATTTTTCTCAGAATCCCAAAGCCTAGTCTCCTGAACAACCCTTTTTCCACTTTCTAACACTTCTTTTTGTCTTTCAATTTCATACTCGATGGCTTTTTCAACAAATCTAAAAGAATTAATATTTTTAATTTCTGCTCGAGTGCCGTATTCCTTTTGTGTCAGAGGTCGAATAGAAATATTCACATCACACCGAAAACTTCCTTCTTCCATATTGCCATCACAAATATCTAAATACCGAAGCATAGATCTTAATTCTCTTAAATATTCTCCCGCCTCTTGACTGGAACGCATGTCTGGCTCAGACACAATTTCAATAAGTGGAATCCCAGCTCGATTTAAATTCACATAACTTGAAACAGTTCCATGAATATTTTTTCCTGCATCTTCTTCCATATGAATTCTGTGAATCCGGACCTTTCCCACTTTTCCTTGTACTGCTAAAGGTTTATCATATTGAGAAATTTGATATCCTTTCGGCAGATCCGGATAAAAATAATTTTTTCGTGCAAAAATAGACTTTTCATGAATAGTACATTGAGTGGCCATGGCCATTTTGAGTGCAAATTCGACTGCTTTTTTATTTAATACAGGAAGGCTGCCGGGCATACCCGTACATACAGGACATGTATTTTCATTTTCTTTGGCATTAAATTCAGTAGAACAGCCACAAAAAATTTTACTTTTTGTTTTAAGTTGAGCATGGACTTCAAGCCCAATCACGGCCTCATAAGAAGTCATACAGTAGGTTTCCTTTGATGCCATTCGGTGGATTGCTCATATGCATAGGCTAAATGAAATATTTTTTCCTCTTTAAAGTGTGGCCCTAAAATTTGGAGACCAATGGGTAAATTTTTCTCATCAAACCCACACGGAAGCACAAGTCCTGGAAGTCCTGCCAAATTGGCAGAAATGGTAAAAATATCCGAAAGATACATTTGAAGGGGATCTTCCATTTTTTCTCCCAACTTAAACGCTGTTGTTGGAGAGGTAGGCGTTACAATTAAATCACAGTGTTTAAAAGCTTCGTCAAAATCTCTCTTAATCAATGTTCGCACTTGGCTTGCTTTTTTATAATACGCATCATAGTAACCACTACTTAAAACAAAAGTTCCGAGCATTATTCTTCTTTTAACTTCTCTTCCAAATCCTTCGCCCCTAGTTTTTCGATACATCTCTTGAAGGGTTGAAGCCTTGGCTCGATAGCCATATTTAACACCATCATATCTGGCCAAATTAGAACTCGCTTCAGCCGTTGCAATTAAATAATAGGTAGGAACTGCATAGGATGTATGGGGAAGTGAAACATCTATAATTTTAGCTCCTAGTTTTTTGAGATGATCAATAGCTTTGTGAACTACTTTTTCTGTTGATGCTTCCATGCCTTTTATAAAATATTCTTTAGCAATCCCAATTTTTAATCCCTTAATATCTTTTGTTAAAAATTGTGTGTAGTCCGGGACTTTCATATCTGCAGACGTAGAATCCATGGAATCTCTTCCTGCCACCGCTTTTAAAAGATGGGCTACATCTTTAACTCTTTTTCCAAAAGGGCCTACTTGATCCAGCGAAGAAGCAAAAGCAATAATGCCATAACGACTCACCCTTCCATAGGTGGGTTTTATCCCTACCACTCCACATAAAGAAGCAGGCTGACGGATAGATCCTCCTGTGTCTGTTCCAAAAGCTCCCAAACACTGTGATGCCGCAACAGCCGCAGCCGATCCCCCAGAGGATCCTCCGGGCGTTCTTTCTAAGTCCCAAGGATTTTTAACGGGTCCAAAACAGGAATTTTCATTTGAAGATCCCATGGCAAACTCATCCATGTTGAGTTTTCCCACTAAAACCACATCATTCTGTTTAAGTCTTTTAACAACGGTAGAATCATAAGGAGGAATGAATTGAGATAAGATTTTTGAACAGCAGGTAGTTTTAATCCCTTGAGTTAAAAAAATATCTTTTAATGCAATGGGAATACCGGCCAAAGGAGAAAGCACTTCCCCTTTTATACGTTTTTGATCGACGGTTTTAGCGGTTTGAAGGGCACTTTCTTTAGTCAATGTAATAAAGGTGTTTAGCTTTGCTTTTGTTTCTTCTATTCTCTTTAAAACAGATTGCGTGAGTTCTACAGAACTCACTTCTTTTTTTTGAAGTTTTTGAGAAAGCTCATCTAAACTATAATCATACAGAGGTATCACGGTTATCCCACATCAATAATCTTAGGAACTTTAATGGCTCCCTCTTCTTGCTGAGGCACAACTTTAAGCCATTCTTCCCGCTTAAAAGATTCTTGAACACTATCTTCTCTAAAAACAATAGCTTCTGGTACCACCTGATAGGTGGGCTCAATATGCGTTGTATTTAATTCATTGAGTTTTTCAAAATATCCAATCAAAGAATCCAACTCTCGAGTATAGCGGGTAACTTCTTCTTCTGTTAACTCTAAAAGGGCTAATTTTGCTAAATGTTCAACCAATTCTTTTGTAATATGCATAAATTTTTTAATTACCATTACCGAAAAAAAGAAACAAGTAATCATTTCCTTGCTGTTTGAATGAAAATTTGCTATAAAATTAGTAACTTAGCGTATTTTTTATTTATGGGAAATAAACCATGTCCTGGTTCAATAAATGGGGTGGTCAATCTAATGTTGTCGGCCTTGACATGGGTTCTCATACCTTAAAACTGGCCTCTCTTATTCCTAAAAAGTCTTCCTTTGTTTTGGATGCTCTCCACACGGTAAGTCTTCCCCATGGAACCATTGTGGATGGAGATATCTTAGATTCTTTAACTCTCGAAAAAGGGATTCAAGAACTTTTTTCTAATGAAAAAAAAGGATCAAAATCGATTGCATTTGCAGTATCTGGGTCTGCTGTTTTCTCTAAAAAAATCACCATCCCCTTTCTTTCAGAAAAAGAATTAGAGGATCAATTGCCTGTTATTGCTGCTCAATATGTCCCTTTTCCGATCGAAGAAGCCAATATGGATTATCAACTTTTATCCCCACTTCAAGATAAAACCCAAGAGCTTGATCTCGTCATTACGGCTGTTAAGAAAAAATTTTTAGAAAATTATGTGTCTTTACTAAAAACATGTAATTTAAAACCCGCCGTTGTAGATACCGTCGCAACGGCCTTAGCGAATACATTTTCCCTTGCTTATCCAAATCAAAAGTCGGCCGTTCTTATTCACATTGGAGCATGTTTAACTCAAATAGTGGTTATTGAAAAAGGGGTGCCGGTATTTAGTGATGCTATTTCTGCTGGCGGAAATAATATTAGTTACAATATTCGAGAAAAACTAAAACTTAGTTTTCAAGAAGCAGATGCGTTAAAAATAAATTGCACAAAAGACCAACATTTACCCGAAGAAACGATGGTAGCCGTCAAAGAAGCGTGTGATCATCTCTATAATGACATTCAGCTTTCTTTAAATTCTTATGTGCGCCAATTTCCTCAATCGCACATTGAAGCCATTTATCTTTCAGGGGGCTCGGCTAAAATTGTTCCTCTGATTGAGTGGCTAAGTAACAGCTTAAGTCTTAAAGTTTCTTATCTTAATCCCTGGAATTTTATTTCCTATGATCCTAAAAAATTTCGCCAATCTGAGCTTGAAGAATTATCTCTCATGATGCCCGTTGCTCTAGGCCTTGCGAGTCGGAGTAAAGCGCATGACTAAAACACAAATTAATTTACTTTCTCAAATGAGACCTTCCGGAGGAGGTCCAAAACCACCACAGTTTGTTCGTCCTATGAAATCTTCTCTATTTGTTCTTTTATTTGCTTTTATTATTATTGGCTTTGAAATTGCTTTTGCATTTACTTTCTACCAAAACCTTTCTCAAAAAGAGGCTTCCGTTCAAAACACCCATGGAGATTTGCAAGAAAATATTTCCGCACTCGAACAAGAAGTAGCTAAATTAAAATCTCAACCTACCGCTTCTCTTGAAGATAAAAAAAGAGAGGCCAGGCTGTTGCAACTCTCTTATCAATTAAAAACCGACAGCAAAAATCTTATTAAAATTTTAGAAACGGTGGGCCTTACGCTTCCCGCTCAGGCGTGGATGAGCGAGCTTTCCCAAAAAGAAACAGCTATTACTATTCATGGATTTGCAACAGATAACGAAGCTATTTCTAATTTCTTAGAAAAACTCAAGCAATCTAACTCTTTTGATAATGTAAAACTTGTTGTTTCAGAACATATAGCCAATACCCGTTCATTAAAAAAATTTACCATTACCTGTGATGTGGGAGAAAAAGCACAGCTATGAGCTCTCTTTCTTCTTTAATCCGATTATTTCTTCTTTTTATCTTAGCTATTTTTATTCTTCTCTTCTTTTATGTGGGCCTTTACTCTCCTAAAGAGAAAAATATTTCTGCCTTACAAAAAGATACTCAGCTTTTAGAACAAAAACTTCTTTCTTTAAAACAAAAACAATCCTCTTTAAAAGAAGCTCCCATGCCACAAAAACGTTCAACCTTAGACGTTCCCTTGGAGCTGATTAACTCTTTTCCCTCCACCAATGATATTCCTGAACTTTTATCTAGCTGGACGCGCCAGGGGAAAAAAATGGAAATAGAATTTTTACTCTTTAAACCTTTGGAAGAAAATAATTTAGGTTCTTTAATCGAAATGCCCATTGAGATGACATTAAGAGGAACGTATCAACAAACACTGGAGTTTTTTAATAGTTTGGCTTCTTCCCAAAGAAAAATTTTACTTTCAAATATCGAAATGTCTCGCCCTGAAAATAAAAATGGGCAATATGTTATTTCTACACATGCTTTGGCAACCACATTTCGAAAAGGAGATTAGACATGAAAAAGAGATTCTTCACTGCGTTCAGAATGACGTTTATTCTTATGTGTTTCTCATCTAGTCTCACTTTTGCAGTAGAAAGAAATCCTTTTGAACCCCTAGTTACTTCTCCAGACAAATTATCTCAAACCGCTTCTCCCGAACAGTACGCATTGGGACAACTCTCTTTAAAAGCCGTTATTTGGGACACTGAAAAAAAGTTAGCCCTATTTCAAACGGACGATGGAAAGACGCTTATTGTAAAACCTGGCAATAAAATAGGCAAAAAGGGTGGCATCTTAACCTCGATTGGTGATAATATAGTATTTATTAAAGAAGGAACCAAAGAAGTTAAATTTAGGCTTAAAAATTAACCCTATGAATAAAAAGCCTTTTTTTACGATGGGTCTTAAAAGCGTCTTGGTCGGTTTTTTACTGATTCTGGTTTCCTGTTCCAGTCATCGTCCTCGGGATCCTAATATTATCTATTTAGATGAGGTCAAATACACACAAAAACGGGATACCTCTTTCATCGGACTTTTTACGACACAACCTGTTACTAATTTTTCGGCAGATAAAGTTTTAAAACCTTTATCTCTTGTTGTCAATATGGATGCTGTCAATGTTTCTGACGTTAAATTCCCAAAACGATTTAAAGACGACGCCATTATTTCTTTTAAAACCAATACCGAAAGAGATGTTCAAGGAAGGCAATATGGTCAACTCATTGTTTATCTTAAAAAAGATATCGATTTTGCCATTAAATCTACAGAATATGGGCTGCGACTAGACATTAAAGAAGGTTCAGGGGCAGTGGCCAATTCCGCTGTGCCAGAAGCCTCTCCTACACCATCTTTAGAAACGCCTAAAAATATAGATCTTGATGAAGTTCAAAAAACTCACGAACAAGATGAACTGGCCCGAGCTGAGGATATGAAAGAACTTCAAGAAACTGAAAAAGAATCTAAGGCTCCCACTATTGAAACTCCGATTGTTCACGAACCAGAACCGGCTGAGCCTCAAGTTCCAGAGCCTGATTCCCCAATTTCACCTACTCCTTTTTCAAAGAAAAAACTAGATTCTATTACTCGAACCTCTATAGATGGCAAAGAACGCATTATTTTAACCTGTTCTGAGCCAATAGAGTTTCAAAAAAGCGTTCTTGACAAAGAAGCTATTCTTGAACTTAAAAATGTTCAATTAGGTCCTTCGATTTCAGATCTGACGATTCATGAAGAAAATAGCTTTTTAACACAAATTACACCTTCTTTTTCAGACTCTCCTTATGCATCCACAAAAGTAACTTTTTATTTTAAAGATTCCATTGCTCCAAAAATTACTCAAAGTGCAAATCTTATTTATGTTGATCTAGAAAGACCAAAACTCGCAAAACGCCTAGAAGATGAGGAAGAATATGTCATTGATTTTGGAAATTATTTAATTTCTCCTTCAAAGCTTCCTGGACGAAAAATTTCTTTAGAAGCTAAAGAAACAGATATTAGGGACATCTTAAGACTCCTGGCAGAAACCAGTGATTATAACATTATTGTTGGGCAAGGAGTCAGTGGTAAAGTCACCATCCGCTTAATTAAAGTGCCCTGGGATGAAGCTTTAATCGGCATTTTACAATCCCAAGGATTGGGTTTTGTAAAACAGGGAAATATTATTCGAATTGCAACTCTAACGGCTCTTAAAGAAGAAAAAGAAAAGGCTGTTGAAGCGCTCAATGCAAAAGATCTCTTAGAGCCCCTTCAGGTGTTATTTATCCCGATTAGTCATAAAAAAGCGCAAGATTTGGTCCGACACTTATACCCCTTTCTTTCAGAACGGGGTTCTCTCTCCATTGACAGATCATCAAACACGATTATTATGAGAGACATTTCAGGCGTCCTAACAAAAACAAGTAAATTTGTTTCCTCGCTTGATGTAAAGAAATGACGTTTCGATTTTTAACAGCGGGTGAATCTCATGGGCAAGCCCTAACAGCCATTGTAGAGGGATTGCCCAGTGGGGTACCTTTAAATATAGATTCCATTAATCACGAGCTTTCTTTACGACAATCTGGCTTTGGCCGAAGCCAAAGAATGACCTTAGAAAAAGATACCGTTCAAATTCTTTCGGGCATTAAAAATCATCAAACGTTGGGATTTCCAATTACGCTTCTTATTTCCAATAAAGACACTAAAAATTTAGATGCCTTACCAAAGCTTACATCTCCTCGCCCAGGCCATGCAGATCTTGTGGGAACTTTAAAATTTAATCACGATGACGTACGAAATAGTCTTGAGCGAGCCAGTGCTAGAGAAACAGCCATTCGAACGGCGGTGGGCGCTTTATGTCAAAATTTTTTAAACGAATTTCATGTTTCTTTTTTAGCTCGAGTAATTCAAATTGGCCCCCTGCCCGCTACTTCAAAGACAGAAAAAAAAATAAAAAACCTCATTCAAACGTGTAAGTCCAAAGGAGAAACCTTGGGAGGAATTTTTGAAATTTGTGTCAAGGGTTTACCCCTGGGACTTGGAAATTTTAGCCAATGGGATTTAAAACTCGATGGACGCTTGGCACAAGCCGTCATGTCCATTCCAGCCATTAAAGGAGTAGAGTTTGGAGCAGGATTTCAAGGGGCTTCTCTTTTAGGATCCAAAGCACACGATGATATTTTTTATGATAAAAAATCCAAAAAAAATTTTGGATATGTTCGAAAAACACTTAGATCTGGAGGGCTTGAGGCTGGAGTGACTACCGGACAAGATCTTATCCTTCGAGCAGCCATGAAGCCCCTTTCAACACTCACTCAAAAACCGCTCAATTCAATTAATATGGTTACCAAAGAAAAAACAAAAGCGCTTGTTCAACGTACCGATACCTGCGCTGTTTGGGCAGCTTCGATTGTAGCCAAAAATGTAGTGGCCATTGAACTTACCCGTGCCTTCTTAGAGAAATTTGGAGGAGATTCTTTAGAAGAAACTAGGAATAATTACAAAAACTACCTTGTTCCATGAAAACAATTACTATCCGCACCCAAAGCCATACTTACCCTGTTTATATTGGATATAAAACGGCTCTAAAACAATTTCATTATTGGATAAAATCATTGCCCAAAACACAAAATATAATTGTTATTACATCACCTAAAATTAACCCTCTATATAAGATAGGAAATTTTAAAAAAATTATCATTGCAGATGACGAAAAAAATAAAAATCTAAAAACAGCACAAAAAGTCATTCATCAACTCATTTGTCTTAAAGCGGATCGCCATACCCTTCTGGTTGCTTTTGGAGGAGGAGTCATAGGCGACCTAACAGGATTTATTGCTTCTATTTACTTAAGGGGCATTCCCTTTGTTTCCATTCCCACAACTCTTTTATCTCAAGTAGATAGTTCCATTGGGGGAAAATGCGGAATTAACTTCCCACAGGGGAAAAATCTTATCGGTTCTTTTTATCATCCCAAGGCCGTGTTTTGTGACCCTTCTTTTTTACGTTCCCTTTCCGAAAGAGACTTTAAATCTGGATTAGGAGAAATCATTAAATATTCTATTTTAGATAGGTCTCTATATAAAGATTTGCTTCAACACAAAAAAGAAATCTTAGAAAGAAAACCTGATATTTTAGAAAAAATTATTTTTAAATGCCTTCAGATTAAAAAAAAATACATTGAATGTGATGAAAAAGATTATTCAAAAAGACACGCCCTAAATTTAGGCCACACTGTTGGACATGCTTTAGAAACTTCTACTCATTATTGTCATTTGACCCATGGAGAGGCCATTGCCCAAGGACTTTATTTTGCTTCTGCCTTATCCTTAAAGAAAAAACTTTGTCGTCAAAAAACAGCTAAGCAGATTCATGCTTTACTAAGACAATACGAATTTTACCCTCAAAAAATTTCTTCCCAAGTTTTTTCCCACATCACGCAAGACAAAAAAAGAATGGGTACTGTTATTCCTTGGATTTTAATTAAAGACATCGGCACCGTCTGCCAATATCCCCTGCCCATACTTTCACAAGAAAATCTGGAACGAATTAAGTCATGGAAAGCACATAAAGAAATTGCTGGTACTCTCACCTTAAACGATATTCGGCTTAACTCAGATTAAGGAGAGATTTTAGTAAGGGTGCCGGAGAGACCATAGAGAACCCTTTTATTAACAATATATTGCTCCTGATACTGAAGATGTTCAGCATCAATTCGAATAAGCATTTGTTCTATAAAAATAGTGCCTGTCGCATTTTTAACTTCATAAAGAATATGAATAGCACTATCCGAAATGCTTCCTACTTCCTTTTGATCTAAAAATAGCCTTCCTTCTTGAATAGTATATCGATCGGGACCCCACTTTTTTTGAACGCCCTTAGAGGAAAATACCCCTTCTTCTAAAGAATATTCAGAATCTGTTTGTTGTAAAGCAAGACTCAGTGTTCCATAAATAGACGTAAAATTGGATCTTTCTGTTGCACGCCCTGACCACTCGCCACTCCAATAGCTGGCCCAAAGTATAGAAAGAGGACAAAATAGAAAGAATAAAAATAAAATAAAAATCTTTTTCATGTTCTAATATTCTCCTTTCATTTTTTTAATAGAGTAAGAAAAATGAACAACATCCCCTACTTGAATGCCATTTTTTTCAAACCATCCCATATTGGTTTCAAGTGCATATCGTACTTTTTCCTGAGAACTATACGTATCTAACTTCCCATCAAAATGATCTGGCTGCATATGAGTAATTTGAATAATTTCCCCATCGTTTTTAATAAAAGCTACGGATAAAGGGATAAGGGTATTTTTCATCCAAAAAGATTGAATATTTTCTTCGGGGAAAATAAAAAGCATCCCCTTATTCCAATCGAGCTCGGTTCGTCCCATCAAGCCTTCTTTCCTTAAATAGTCATTATGCGCCAATTCCACCTCTAAGGAAATTCTTCGAATGGTTAAGACATTACCATGCCCCCAAAAATAATGAATAAAAGAATAGGCTAAGACAGAAAAAATAAGAAAAAAGAGCACCCCTAAAATAGTTCGTTTCATCCATATTGATTATAAGAAAAATGAATTGATTTTGGAAGTCTTAAACTGATACACTTTTCTAATTATGAACTGGATTACCACTATCACCTTTGTCATCTATGCCACTATTTCTATTCTTCTCATGGCTTCTTATTTTTATTTTGTTTTCTTTCAAAAAGATAAACATGCTAAAGATCAAGAATTAAAAGAACTTTCTGCCTCCAAATTGGTTAATCGTGTTACGCGTGAATGGTGGATGTGGATTACTAATCCCGTTGAAGAATATTTAGTCCAAAAAAAATTTCATCCTAATACTCTCACTTTTTTAGGACTCGCTATTACAACCCTTAGTTTCATTGGATATAGTTTTGGTTGGTTTGTTTTTGCTGGATGGTGCGTCCTCATTGGAGGCACTATGGATATTTTTGATGGCCGAATTGCCAGACGTTTGGGAAAAACTTCTAAAAGTGGGGAATTTTTAGATGCCAATATGGATCGGATTGGTGAATCGCTTATTTTTTTAGGCCTTTTAAATTATTATACAAACACTCTTTTTTTCTACATCGTCTTTACTGCCTTTGTAGCTTCTCAAATGGTAAGCTATGCCAAAGCTCGGGGAGAATCCTTGTCCATAGAAGCCAAAGTTGGCTTAATGCAACGTCCTGAAAGAATTGTGTGGATTGGCGTTCCTTCTGTGTTAAGCCCTTTATTTGCGACTGGGGCACATTATTTTTTTCCCATTTCAAATACTTGGCTTGCTTCCGTTGGAATTACAGTTGTTGCCATCATGAGTAGCTATACTTTCTACGAACGCTTTACGTACATTTCTAAAAAATTAAGCTAAATTCTTTCAAATTGGGTTTGGGTGGCGAGAAATTTTTTAATGGCACCATTATCAAATTTAATCGTGACTTTTAGATTTTCTTCTTGTCCTTCTACTCGACAAATAACACCACTGCCAAAATGAGGATGACGAAGACGAATGCCAGGGGAAAAAGGATTATCACTAACTCTCTGATCAAAATCCCACTCATAGCCTTCCGGGTCCTGTCGCCGAAGGACGCCCTCCATCGTCCGTCCTCGCATGCGCTCCGGTCGCGGCGATGGAGCCTCTCCTTCAGCGCCACCCGCCCACACAGACAAACGCCTATTGCCCACTCTTCTTCTTAAATCTATCCTCTTAACAAATTCCTCTGGGATTTCATCCAAAAATCGTGAGGGTAAATTATATTGAGGAGAACCATGAATCCGCCTTGAATTCGCATGGCTCATATACAATGCTTCTTTAGCCCGTGTCATCCCCACATAACAAAGCCTTCGTTCTTCTTCCATATCTTCAAAATCCAACTCTCCCCGACTATGAGGAAAAAGCCCTTCTTCTACTCCAACCATAAACACATAGGGAAACTCAAGCCCTTTGGCTGCATGAAGCGTCATTAACTTTACATGATCTTCATTTTCATCCATAGAATCTAGATCTGAAATTAAAGAAATTTCTTCAAGATAGGTTTCAAGCGTTGCTTCTCTTTTTTGTTTTACAAATTCTCCCAGAGCAGAATCCAATTCTTCCAAGTTTTCAAGCCGACTTAAAGATTCTATAGTATCTTCTCCTTTTAAAAAATGAGAGTACTGCGTTTTATCTAAAACAGCATGATACAAAGCTTGAGGATTTAACTCTTCTTTTTTTTGGCGAAGTTCTTGTATAATCCCTATAAAATCTAAAATCTTTTTAGCCGTCCCAGCGTTCAGCGTATCTCCCTGAATAATTTTTTGTGCCGCCTCCAAAAAGGGTAGATTGTTTTCATGTGAATAAAGCTCAATTTTATCTACTGTCGTTTTTCCAATGCCTCGAGTAGGCACATTAATAATCCTTAAAAAACTTACATCATCTTTTGGATTTGAAAGAAGCCTAAAATACGCCATGATGTCTTTAATTTCTGAGCGATTATAAAAGTTCATTCCCCCATAAATTTTATACGCTATTGTATATTGCCTTAAAATCTCTTCAAAAACACGAGACTGTGCATTGGTTCGATAAAAAATAGAAAATTGATTTAAACTAATTCCTGCTTCTAGCGCTTTTGAGATTTCTCCCACAACAAATCTTGCCTCATGATATTCATCTTCTAGTTGCACCAGATGAAGAGAGGCCCCTTCCTCCCTTTGTGTCCACAATTTCTTGGGTTTTCGACTTTTATTATGAGAAACTACCGCAGAAGCAGCCTCGATAATATTTTTAGTAGACCTATAATTTTGTTCGAGTTTAATTACTTTGGCCTTTGGAAAATCCTTTTCAAAAGATAAAATATTAGAAATATCTGCGCCTCTCCAACTATAAATAGATTGATCTTCATCTCCCACCACACAAATATTGTGATGTTTATCTACTAAAAGTTTCATAAAAAGATATTGAATGTGATTGGTGTCCTGATATTCATCCACTAAACAATATTTAAAAAGATTTTGATATTTTTCTAAAATATTTGGGTGTTTTTGAAAAAGCTGAACCGTTAATAATAAAAGATCATCGAAATCTAAGGCATTAGCCTTTTGAAGAATCGCTTGATATCGCTTATAAAGTTCTGCCATTTTTTCATCGTAAGAAGACAAGGCTTTTTTTAAAAATTTCTCGGGAGTTAGTCCACAATTCTTAGCATGAGAAATTCGAGATTGTGCCGCTCTGGGATGAATGACTTTTTCATCCCAATTTAATTCTTTTAAAGTCTTTTTAATGGCTGAAAGTTGATCTTGTTCATCATAAATCGTAAAGGCAGGTGTATACGTTCCCAGTACTTCAATTTCTCGCCTTAAAATTTTAACACAACTTGAATGAAAGGTAGAAACCCACAGTTGGTCACTGGGAAGAGAAAGAATTTTTTGAACCCTTTCTTTCATTTCACGAGCAGCTTTATTGGTAAACGTTACTGCTAAAATTTCATTGGGTCTTGCTTTTTTTTGATCGATTAAATTGGCAATGCGATAGGTTAAAACACGGGTTTTCCCACTTCCCGCTCCTGCCACTACTAATAAAGGCCCTTCTAGGTTTTCAACCGCCTCTCTTTGCCGTTCATTCAGTTCTGTTAATTTCATTCGACGGTAACGCTTTTAGCCAGATTACGAGGCTGATCCACATCCGTCCCCTTTTTAACGGCAATATAATAAGCAATGAGTTGTACTGGCAGGGTCAATAATAGCGGCGTAATATTGTCACTTTTTTTAGGAATAGAAATAAAATAATCTGAAATTTTTTCCAAATGAGTATCTCCTTCAGATCCAATAGCAATCACAATCCCTTCTCTGGCCTTAATTTCTTCTAGATTGCTTAATACTTTTTCATAATATTTATCTTGAGGAGCTAAAATAATAACAGGCGTATCGTCATCGACCAAGGCAATAGGACCGTGTTTCATTTCTCCTGCCGCATATCCTTCTGCATTAATGTAAGAAATTTCTTTAAGCTTTAATGCACCCTCTAAAGCAATGGGAAAGCTTAATCCTCTCCCTAAATATAAAAATGTTTTTTTGCGATAAAATTTCTGAGCAATTTTTTTAATGTTCGGTTCTTGTTTTAAGATTTCTTCTACATAATAAGGGAGTCGAACTAAATCTTGCACATAGGGAGTGGCTTTTTCTAAGGACAATGTTTTTAACGTTAGCCCCAAATGAATGGCGAGCAAATTAAATACCGTAAGCTGCGTCATAAAGGCCTTGGTAGAAGCAACCCCAATTTCAGGCCCCGCATAGGTATAAATCGTAGAATCAGATTCTCGGTCAATAGAACTTCCCTTCACATTACAAATAGAAATAACCGTTGCTCCTCGTTTTTTAGCTTCTCTTAGAGCAGCAAGACTATCGGCCGTCTCCCCTGATTGAGAAGTGATAATCAATAAATCTCCTTTTTTAATAATAGGATCACGATATCGAAATTCTGATGCTAAATCGAGTTCACAAGGAATTCTTGTCATCTCTTCAATTAAATATTTCCCCACCATGGAGGCATGAAAAGCAGTTCCACAGGCAACTAAGAAAATTTTCCGAATATTTTTAATGTCGGCTTCTGAAAGTTTTAAGTCTTTTAAATAAAGCGCGTGTTTGTCCTTACTGACCCGATCTTGAAGCGTATTAATGATGGCTTGGGGTTGCTCATGAATTTCTTTAAGCATAAAGTGCTGGTATCCCCCTTTTTCAACCATCTCTTGCGTCCAGTTAATATAATTAATTTCTTTTTTAATCTCTCTTCCTTCAATATTTTTCACTTGAAGATGGCCCGGCGTAAAAATAACCATCTCATGGTCATTTAAATACATAAAACGTTTTGTGTATTCCAAAAGTGCAGGAATATCAGAAGCAATAAAGTTTTCTTTTTCTCCCACCCCCACTACTAAGGGCGTCCCATTTCTAACAGCAATGAGTTTGGTGGGCTCTTCTTCACATAAAATTCCTAAAGAATAAGATCCTTTTAATTCTTGAATAGCCAAAAACACTGCTTCTTCAAACGAAAGTCCTTTTTTAAAATAATCATAAATGAGATACGCTACTACTTCACTATCTGTTTCTGAAGAAAGTATGTGCCCTTTCGATAATAATTTTTCTCTCAATAAAGCATAATTTTCAATAATTCCATTATGAACCAATACGATAGGACCGGCCTGGTGAGGGTGAGCATTTTTTTCAGATGGTTTTCCGTGAGTCGCCCAACGGGTATGCCCAATCCCTATATATGTATTTTGAGTTGGAGTAGAATGGTAAGAAGCTTCTTGTATGACTTCTTCTAATTGAGATAATTTTCCTAAGCATCGCTTAACCTGTATTTTCCCCTCTTGAAAAAGAGCAATGCCGGCAGAATCATAGCCTCGATATTCTAACCTTTTTAATCCCTTAAATAAAATTTCTTTAGGTTCTCGATACCCTAAATATCCAACAATTCCACACATATTATTTTTTTCTTTTTTTACTTCTGGCCCACAGTTTTTTCATATATCCCTTTTTAGTCATTTGTTTTACTCGAGCAATGACTAAAGAATCTTTGGGAACATTTTCTGTTACGGTGGTTCCAGAAGCCACATAAGATCCCTTTTGAAGCGTTAGGGGAGCAATCAACTGACAATCACTTCCAATAAACGATTTATCTCCAATGACAGTTTTTGCTTTTCCTGAGTACCTAAGCCCTCCATCATAGTTACAGGTAATAACGCCACACCCCACATTGACATCTTTGCCAATCGTAGCATCTCCCAAATAAGTTAGATGATTGGCTTTAGATTCTTCTCCCAATACTGTTTTTTTAAGTTCTACAAAATTTCCTACCCGAGCCCTTTTTTTCACTTTCGTTTCAGGTCTAAGTCTAGCAAAAGGCCCAATAATGGCTTGGTCTTCAATCGTACTTTCTTCAATCACGCTATATTCTTTAATGGTCACTTGAGCCCCGATGTGACTATCTGTAATGACGCTCCCTGTTTTTATCATGGTATTTTTACCAATGGTTGTTTTTCCATACAGATGAACCTGTGGATAAATTAAAACATCTTCGGAAAGCTTTACTTCGCTATCAATATAGGTTGTTTGGGGATCTAAAAGCGTTACTCCTTTAAGCATCCATGCTTGATTTATTTTTTCCCGAAATATTTTTTCATGGCGAGATAGCTCTTCTCGTGTATTAATTCCCATCACTTCTTCCTTTTGTTGAATCACAAATGCGTGTTTACTTTCAATAAGCCCTACCATATCGGTTAAATAATATTCTTTTTTAGCATTATTAGGAGTAATCTTTTTAAGAGATTGAAATAAGGGCTCTACATTTACACAATATAATCCTACTCCCATTTCTGAAATTTTTAATTCTTCTTCTGTGGCATCTTTGGCTTCCACCATTTTTACGACATGATCATGGGAATCCCGAACCACCCGTCCATAAGGATAAGATGCTTCTAAAATAGCCGTAGCCAAAGTTAATTCTTTTTTTGATGAAACATGTGCTTCTACGAAGGCCTTTAAAGTAGCAAGAGTAAGGCCCGGAACATCTCCAGATAAAATAACCAGAGGAAGTTTAAAATTTTTAAATAAATGTTGGGTTTTTAAAACCGCATGGCCCGTACCCAAAGGAGTTTTTTGGTCCACAAAAATAAAAGGGGCTTTTGGATACTGCTTTTTAACATACGTTATAATTTCTTCCTTGTGATGACTTACCACAATAGCTGCTTTTTTTACTTTGGCCTGAATTAAAAGATCGAGCACATGCCCTATCAGAGGTTTTCCGCAGAGAGGATGAAGCATTTTGGGGGTTTGGGATCTCATCCGCGTCCCCAATCCTGCCGCCATGACAATCGCACCTATATCCATAATCGTTTAAGTATAGTCGGGGACTAAAAAGTGAGTCAATACCTTATTCTGAAAATTCTGAAAAATGGCGAGATTCAAGCACATGCTCATGTTTTGAACACTCTTCTTTAGTAGGTTCTGGATGGATGGTAACTTCTGTATCTAAAATTTTCTTTTCAATTTCTCTTTCGATGTGGTCAATAATATCGTGTGCTTTTCCTAAAGACAATTTTTTACAAATAAAAAGTCTAAAATTAATAAGTTTTCGAGAACCCGATCGTCTAGATTGAAATCGATCATAGCCTAAAATCGTGGGGTAATGCTCTCTAATAATTTGAAAAATTTGTTCTTTTTCTTCTAGTGTTAATGATCGATCTGTTAAAACATCAAACGAAAGCCTTAACATCTTAAAAGAAATCCAAAGAATGTAGAATGCCACAATACAAGATGCAATAGGATCAAACATTGAAAATCCAAAATGAGACAAAATAAGGGAAACAAAAACAACTAAATAAAGATAACTATCCATGAGAAGATGCGCTGCTTCTAAATGAAGAAGAGAGGAGCCTTCTTTTTTCCCCACACGTTCTACTTTATGCCCAACCACAAAGCTTAAAATAAAACTCACAATAATAACGCCGCCCCCGAGCCCAACATGATGTACCGTTTCATGTCCCATGAGCTTATAGATAGCTTTCCAAATAACAATCCCTGCAGAAACAACTAAAACCAAACTTTGAAGAAAAGAGGCAAAATTTTCAAACTTGCCATGGCCGTACGGGTGTTCTTCGTCAGGAGGATCTTGGGCCTTTTTCATAAAGGTATAATTAAAAATAGAAGATAAAATATCTCCAAATGAATCAACCGCCAGGGATATGATGGCAATAGAATTAGTAAACCACCCAACGGAAAATTTTAAGATGGCCAACACAATGGCCGTGGCCAAAGACAGTAAAATAATATTGGTTTTATTATTCCCCGACGGCAATTTTAAGTCGGGCACGGCGTTTAAATTTTTCTGACCGTTGATAGAGTGCATCTGCTTTATTTTTTTGTCCTAACAGTAAGTATGCCATAGCACAAATTTCATAAGAAGCTAAATATTGAGGATTAAGCCGAATGGCTTTTTCTAAATTTTCAATGGCTAAATCTATTTTCCCCTGGTCAAAATAGGTAGAGCCTAAGTTAAAATAAGCATACGCATAATGAGGGTCCCATTGAATCGCTTTTTTAAAATACTCTAACGCCTTTGGTTCATTTTCTTGATATAAATAACAAATTCCTAAATTAAGAGCCGTAGGAGCACTTTTAGATTTTAGCTTTAAAGCCTTTTGATATGCCACAATAGCTTCTTGGCTTTCGCCTAGCTGTCGATGTACTAATCCCAATTCATGATGTGCCTCGGCAAATTTCGGCCATGTGTTTAAGGATACTCGAAGCGCATTCAGAGCTTTTTGAAAACGCCCTTGTTTTCGATATTTTTGCGCTAAGACTAGATAATCATTGGCTATTTTTTGTTTTATCCCCTCTTTTCTCATCATTTAATATATCGTCTTTTTTTGAATAAATCTTTAGAGGAAATTTTAGATGCCCCAAACTTGACAAAAAAATAGGCAACAGGTATAGATGCTCATCCCCTTTTTCAAGAAAGGATTTTTTCATGAAAAAACTAACCTCAAGTCTTCTTTTAACTGCTATTTTATTTCTAGGAACCATTGCCTCTGCAGATCCCTTTGTTGTAGAAATTCCCTGGACCCCAGATAGCACCTCTTTGGCAGCTGTTTTATTTAACTCTCTCCATGAATATGATTTTTTGTTAACACGAGAAACTGAAAGATTGGTTCAGGTTAATGGTAATGGAAATACCATTATTTTAAATGATGGGGCTAGTAGAATCGAATGTAATCTGTGGAGTAGGGGCGCTAAAGTTAGTGTCCAATATAGCTTATCTTTAAGTTTAGATTTGGATTCTTTAAAAAGATCTAAACCCATAGTAACGATGGCTTCTCTTCTTTATCGTGCTTTTGAACAATATTTGTCAGATTCCAGAAATGCTAGAAATGATGTACTAACAAATGCAGGAGAAACCATATTTTTAAAAACTCCCGAATTTTCTGCTGCCTTAAGCCTTAAGGGGCGCCAAGTTACTTTAACTTCTCTTCCTACTTCTGTTATGGCCACTCTTTTGGATCGCGACTTCCGAAAAGCCATGTTTGGTGCATTTGAAGAAGCAGGTCTTTCCACCCCTGTATTAGATAGTGTTCAACAAGAATCTCCTCAACGTTTTCTCTTCTCATTTATAGAAGAAAATCCAAATATCAACACTGACAATGCGGTAGCAATTGATGTGAATGTTAAAAATCTTAAGGTAGAAGTCCTCGATGTAACTATTATGTCAGCTGCTCATGCCCTAGAGAAGGGCGTTATTCAACCCGTGGATGATATTATGGGAATAGATTCTGATGTAGTCTCTCCTCTTTTAAATGAAGATTTCAGGGCAAGGGGTCTTGGTAAGGGTCTTCAAGACTCTATTTTAAGGCTTAAAGGCGCATTAACAGAAGCTGAATGTGTTGAAATTAGCCGTGTGTTTTCTAACCGTTATGTAAGAGAAGTAGAAAAACTACGAATGGAACCTCATTTCACCTTTGAAGAAGCTTTCCGAAATACTGCTCGATCTCTTCAATGGGAAGATAGACTTACTGAAAAAATGCTTAATCAAGAAGGCTTTTTAAGGAGCTTAAGAAATCTTCGGGGGGAAAGATTATCCACTCCTCAAGTCATGCGCCTTGTTTTCCGACATTTAAAAGACGTTAAATAAACATCCCTCTTGACAGGGCCCAAGAAAGAGCTATGTTTGGCTCAGCTCAAACATTCATACAAGGAGGCAATAATGGCTGGAGGAGGAGTTAATAAAGTTATTTTAGTGGGACGTCTTGGGGCAGATCCAGAAATGAAATATACAAGCTCAAGTCTAGGTGTGTGTCGTTTTAATCTCGCCACATCTGAAAGCTGGGTTGATAAAGAAGGCCAAAAAAAAGAAAGAACTGAATGGCATAGAGTGGTGGCATGGGGGAAATTGGCAGAAATTTGCAACGAATACCTCAAAAAAGGTCGCCAAGTATATGTAGAAGGTCGCCTTCAAACCCGTTCTTGGGATGATAAAAACGGAAATAAACGTTACACCACAGAAGTGGTAGCCAATACAGTTCAATTCTTGGGTTCTAATGATTCCAAATCTGCCGCTCCTCAAGATGTTTTAGAAGATTCTACATTTGTAGAAAACCCTGCAAGTGAAGCTGAAAATCAAGCTGGAGACGAAGATATTCCCTTCTAAATTTTTTAGTTTTCTTATCTCTAAATCCATTGTTATAATGGTAAAATGGATTTTAAAGAAAAAAATCTAGAGCTTTTGGATTATTATTCTCATCTCTATAAAAAAAATCCAAGATCTAAATATTTTGTGCCCTTGGCAGAAGTACATCGTTCTTTAGACAATTTAGAAACTGCTTCTGAGGTTCTAGAAAAAGGCTTAAAATGGCATCCCAATTATTTTATTGGCCGAGCTCTATTGTCCCAAATTTATTATCAGCGGGGCCATTTTACAAAAGCCCATATAGAATCCCAAAAAGTATTAGAACATGACAAAAATAATTTAACAGCACTTCGAATTGCGATGCTTTCTTCAGCAAAGCTCAATAAGCATGAGAAAGCGCAAAGCTTTGCACAGGCCTTTCTAAAACATTGCCCCGAAGATAAAGAAGCGCTTTATTTTCTTGCTGAGAAATCTGTTCCTGAATATAAGCTCAGCTTTAAAAAAGTAACTCTTTTAAAAAACCTTCTTCAAAAAATACAAAAATGAAAAAAATACTGGTTATCCATGGCCCCAACTTAAATCTCTTAGGAAAAAGAGAGCCCAACCTCTATGGCACCACCACATTAAAATCCATTAATGACCGTATTCAAAAAGCTGCCAAACAAAAATGCTATAAAACCCTTTTCTATCAATCTAATATTGAAGGACGCATTGTTTCTAAAATTCAACAATCTTTTAAAAAAGTATCGGGCATTCTTATTAATCCCGCTGCCTATACCCACACAAGTGTTGCCATTCGAGATGCTTTACTAACGGCCCATCTTCCCACCGTAGAAGTTCATCTCACCAATATCCACCAACGAGAACCTTTTCGAAAACACTCTTTAATTTCAGATATTGTGAATGGTCAAGTCATCGGATTTGGAGTAAAAAGCTATGAACTTGGGCTAAGCGCCCTTATTCAAACCATAGAAAGGTCTTTAGAATGAATCCGTTTATACAAAAATATTTTAATGACTATCATATTTCGGCTTTGCTGATTTCTAATATGGAAAATGTTCGGTATTTATCTGGCTTTACAGGATCTACAGCCACACTTCTCATTACCCACAAAAGTTCTTTTTTCTTTTCAGATTTTCGTTACATGTCTCAAGCCAAAGAACAAGTTAAAGGATTTACCATCATACAAGTGGCCCGAGATTCTACGGCTTCTATTGCTTTAGAACTAAAAAAATTAAATCTTTCTCGGCTTGGTTTTGAAGCGGGATCTTTAACCTACGGTCAATACCTACATTATAAAAAGGGGCTTTCAGGTGTAGAATTGGTACCCATTACCCAAGATCCTGCTTATATTCGAATGGTTAAAACCAAAACAGAAATTCAAAAAATTCAAAAAGCCATTCATGTCAATAAACTTGCTTTTGAAAAGATTTTTCCGCACATAAAACCTGGCCTCACAGAAGAAGAGATTGCATTTATGTTAGAACGTGCCATCCGAGAAAGCGGGGGAGAAAAACTGTCTTTTGATACTATTGTTGCTTCTGGAAAAAGGGGCGCCCTTCCGCATGGAAGAGCGTCTTCAAAAAAAATAAAAAAAGGAGAACTTATTACCATTGACTTTGGTACCATCGTGGAAGGGTATTGTTCTGATGAAACCTGCACGATTGGCCTGGGAAAGATATCTTCTCTTCAAAAGAAAATTTATACCATTGTCAAAGATGCTCATGACCTAGCTACTGAAAAAATTTATCCCGGGAAAAAAGGAAAAGAAATTGATAAAATAGCCAGAGATTATATCGAAAAAAAGGGGTATGGAAAATATTTTGGCCATAGCCTAGGACATGGCATTGGGTTAGCTGTTCATGAACGCCCCATGTTAAGTCATGTCAGTGAAGATATTTTAGAAGAGAATATGGTTTTTTCAGTAGAGCCTGGCATTTATATTCCCGACTGGGGAGGCGTTCGAATAGAAGACTTGGCTGTTTGTACCCCTCATGGTGGAAAAATTATTTCAGAGGTTAATAAAAATCTTAGAGTAATTAATGGATGAATATGCCCTCCTAGATGAAATTTCTGAATTTTTAAAACAAAAAAAATATTCTGATGCTGCCTATTTGTACCAAAAAGTAGGAGATCTGTTTTTTAAAAAAAATTCTTACAAAAAAGCTATTGCCGCCTATGAAAAGGCCATTCCCTGGTTTTCTTCCTTAGATCCTGCTCTATATTTATCTTTGGCTTCAGCCTATGAACATTTACACTTAAATTTTTCTGCTTATGAAGTTTTTAAAAAAGCCCTTGAGTTATTTTTAAAAAATCATGCCTTTGACCAAGCCTTAGAAATAAGCATGAGAATGAACACCCTAAATCCCAATGATTTTTTTTCTCATGAAAAAATGGGCGAAATATATGTCGAGCTAGGGCACACTGCAGAGGCGTTTCAAGAATTTAAGCTGGCCCATGAAAAAGCTATTGCACAAAATCTTTATTCTAAAGCCCTTTTACTCCTATATTATGCTTTTAAGCTTTTTCCGAAAAATCGAGATATATGGAAAAAACTAAGAACGCTGAATTTAGAAAAACACAATCTAGCTAAACTAGATATTCTTTTAGGAAAACCACCCGAAATTGAACAAGCAAAACTTTTAGAAGAAGAAAATTTATTAGATGATGCTCAAAAAGCATATGAAACTATTCTTAAAAAAATTCCCCAACAAGAAGAAGCTCACCAAAAAGCCAAAGAGGGTTTAGCCCGCATTGATAAACAAAAAGAAATTTTTTTTGGACAAAAAGAAAGCCCTTCTCCAGAAGACCTAATCCGCTCCTTAGAGGAAGATTTAGGCTTCTTGGTATCCAAAAAAGAAACTTCTGCTCCTATTTACCTTCATACCCCCTTAGAAGAGCTCTCGGCCGATGCCTTATATGATGTGGCCATTGCCTATAAAGAAATGGGCTTATTTTCTGAAGCTATTTCTTTATTACAAAAAACTACCAACAAAATTCCACAAACAGACTTCCTAAAACAGCTTAACCACTCTTTATTGATGGGCATGTGTTACCTTGAAAATAGAGAGTTCTTTAATGCTATTTCTATTTTAGAAAAAACTCTCTATCAAAATACGTTATCTTTTGATAAACTTCCCAAAGAACAAAGACTTGCACTACTTTATGTCTTAAGCCAAGCCTTTGAATTGAGTGGCAACATGTCTAAGGCATTATCTTGTCTTAGACAGATTGAAAAAGAAGATAAATATTATCGAGACATTGCAGATAAAATTAGAAAAATTCGAACAAAAATTACATCATAACCCATGAAAAAACTCTTAAGTTGGTTTCTTCCATTGTTTATTGGTGTAGGATGTATTCTTTTTTATATAGGGCATGGAAATCTTCTTGATTATCTTCTAAAACCCTACCTCGAAGCAGTTTTAACTCGCGAACTTAATTTAAAAGTTACTATTAAAAAAATAAACCTTTCTTTGCTGAGGGCTCGTTTAAACATCCATGATATTGATATTATTGATTCTGCCAATCCAGAGGCTTCTAAAACCCACATTCATATCCCCCGCATAGGCGCTTCCATTCAAATTCGTCAACTTTTTTTAGGACAAATTGCTCTAAGTAAAGCTGTTTTTGAAAAACCCTCTCTTGAAATATATTTAAAATCTTCTAAAGAAAAAACCCCTAAAAAATCTCGTCTTTCTATTCCTTGGACGCCTATCTTCAGCTTTGATTTTCATGAAATAAAAATTGTAGATGCTTTTCTTCACTTTAAAAATAACGACATAGAAGCTAAAAGCACTTCTTTAACCCTTCAAATTAATTCTCAAAAGAATAAAAAATATTTTTTAAAACTTCTCTCAAAGCCCCTTGATGCTGTTTATAAAACTACCTCTTTTGGCATAGAAAGTCTCTCTGTTGAGGGGCTTATTACGCCAGCTCTAAAAATAAATGGGAAACTTGAGCTTCAAGGAACGCGGGTGCAACGGCATACATTTAAAACGCTCTCCTCTTCCTTTTCATTAAGTTCTACATCGCTGGATATTTCTAATTTTTTATTTATATCTGATTTCGGTGATTTAAATGCTTCTGCTTCTTTTAAGCTGGGCGCTCAATATAAAATTGAATCCGCATCACTGCTAATTAATGATGTGCCTTTTATGATTAAGGCCCTGGCTTCCGATACCAAACAATTTCATTTTTCATCTGAAAATTTTGATTTAGAAAAAATCTTCACAAAAAAATATAAGCTTAAAGGAAAGGGATTGTTAGAAGGGGATGTTTTATCGGGTTTTTCACAGTTTAATTTTCGTTCTTCTCTAAAAGATGTTTTTTTTGAAAATACTTTTTTAGGTAATATGGATGCCTCTTCTTCTTTAAAAAATGACCTATTAACCACTAAAATAAATTTTAAGCACCCCACTCGACTTGCTCAGGGCATTATAGAAGCTTCCTTAGATTTAAAAAATTCTCTTCATGGATCTTTAACCATGGAGGTTAAAGACTTTAATATTGCGCAAGAACACTTTTCTTCTTTGTCCATTCCTCTTATCTTTTTAAATAATACTATTTCTATTCGAAAATCCAGACTACAAAAAAAAGCAGGTTTTTTAGAAATAGAGGGTGAGTATAAAAATGCCCAACTTACTCTTTTGGCTGAATCTCAAAATCTTCGCCTAGAAGAATTTGATTCTTTACCCTCTTTTTTAAGAGGGCCTTTAAAACTTAAACTAATGGTTGGTGGTTTTCTTAATAACCCCTCAGGACATCTGTATGTTGATGTGCCGGACGCATCTTTAAACGGAGAAAAAGTAGGTCCTTCCTCTTTTAAGGCTGAATTAAAAAATCACCTTTTAACTCTTTCAGCATCTTTATTTGATAAACAGCTCTTAAGTTCAGGCCAATTAACTCTCGATTCCTCTTTTTCTTATCAGCTTACTTCTACTTTTGTTCATTTTGATCTCGGACACTACCTACAATTACGTCAAAAAAAAATTTTCGATATAAAAATCCTTTCTTCCGGATCTTTAAATGTAAAAGGACAACTCATGCCCTCGAAATTAAATACAGCTTCGCTTAAAATATCAGAGTTGAATCTCACAGGCTCTAATACCTCCTATACATTAGCCAATCCCCTTCTCTTAGAAATTAAAAATAACACTCTAAAACTTTTTCCAACAACTCTATTGAGCCAAAATACAAAACTATTAATTCAGGGAGAAAAAGACGCCCAAGAAAATATTTCCTTTTCCCTGGAAGGGCCTTTTAATCTTCAGCTCTTGCAGATTTTAGTTCCACACCTAGAAAAGAGTGAGGGAGAAGCCAAGGTGTTTGTTCGCATCCAAGGGAAAACAACGGCCCCTCTTTTTTCTGGAAATCTCTTAATTACAGATGGGAAATTAAAAACTATGTGGTTTTCTGCTCCCCTAGAGAATATCTCTTCTAATGTTAGCTTTAGCCAAAATAAAGTTTCTATTGATAAATTTAAAGGGTTTTTAGGGGGCGGGGATTTTGATTTATCGGGGGATGTTCTTTTTGTTTCTAATAAAAATCCCCTTTTGGATCTTCATGTAAGCCTTAATCATGTTCATATGCAATATCCTGATTGGATAAATAGCACTTCTTCTGGAGAGCTCTTTGTTCGGGGAGACCATTTACCCTATCAATTCACAGGAAAAATTTTAATTCATGAAGCACTTTATAAAGAAAATATAAATTGGCAATCTCAAATTATTTCTCTAAGAAAATCTCGATATCTTCCCAAAATTCAAGATATAGAAAAACCTATTTTTGAATTTAATATCGCCTTGGAAGCACCTAAAAATATTTTTGTTAAAAATAACCTCGCCCATTTGGAAACTAAGGGCTCTCTACGCATCATTGGTACAAGCACCCTTCCCAACGTTTTAGGAGATATTGATTTAATTTCTGGAACTGCTCAATTTAAAGGAAATGATTTTTCTCTTACTTTTATTAATATGCATTTTGATAATCCTGTTGAAATAAATCCTAGATTTTTAATTAATGCCGAAACCTCCGTTAAAGAATATAAAATATCTCTAGGCGTAGATGGAACTCTAGCAGAATATAATATTCATCTTTCCTCCCAGCCCTCTCTTCCAGAAGCAGATATTTTTTCACTTCTTGCTTTAGGTTCTACGCGAGCAGAAATTGAAAAACATGGTACTTTAGATGTTGCTTCTTCAGAACTAGGATCCCTTTTCTTAGGAGGAGTTCAAGAAAAATTTCAAGCCGCTACTAAAAAATCCTTGGGCGTTACTTTTCGCCTGTCTCCTTCGTATTCTGATACAAAACATGCAACCGTTCCAAGAATTTTTATTGCTAAAGAGCTTGGAAGAAAAATTGATACCACGTTTACGTCCACGCTGGATAAAACATCTATTTTTGCAGACAAAGAATTTAACTTAAAGTTTAATATTAATAAAAATCTTTCTATTCTTGGGCTGTGGGAAGATTTAAGCGATGAAGAATTGCAGGATAATTCGAGCTTAGGGGTGGATTTAAAAGCTCAATTTGAATTCAGATGAAACACATCTTACACATAATTCTTTGGGGACTGCCCAATGCTACCCGTCCAATAATTTGTTTCTTCTTCCTATTATTTTCTTCTTTTTCCGCAGCGGCTCAAAATTTTGAGGGCGCCTTGATTCAAAAAGTATCTATTGTGGCTCCGAAGGAGTTTGATACCTCAGAAGTGATACAGGATCTTCAAAAATTAAAGGGTTCCCCTTTTTTAGAAAAGAAAATAAATGCTAAAATTAAAGCCCTCTATCTCTCCCAAAAATTTCATAATATATCTGTTCACCTAATCCCCATTAAAGATAACTCCCTAGAGCTCTCTTTCGTATTAGAGCTTTCCAAACGAATTGAAAGTATTGAATTTAAAGGAAATTCTTTATTCTCCTCTATTGTGCTTTCCCGCACCATCCGTTCACGGGAAGATTCTTTCTTTTCTGAACAGGCCATTATGGATGACAAAACTGCCATTGAAAATTTGTATCAAGAATCTGGCTACTTTCAAACTTCTATCCAAGTAAAATTTTTTGCTCCTCAAAAGCCCCATGAGCTTCATATTCTTTTTGAAATTACAGAAGGAGTTCCGGCCATCATCGAACATATTATCGTTGAATCTATTGGAAAACCGAAATCTAAAGAAGTAAGACGCCTTCTTTCGTTGGATGAAGGGGATCTATATTATCCTCAAGAAGTAGAACAAGAAATCTTAAGTCTAAAAAAATACTTTTTTAAAAAACGCTATATTTCTGCTCATTTTTCGCCGGAAAAGATCATTTTTTCTCCGGACAAAAGAAAAGTAAGTTTATTTTTAACCATTACCCCAGGCCCCCAATTTTCTTTTGAATTCAAAGGAGCTAGTGAATTTAATGATTACACCCTATTGTCTCCCATCGTGGCCAACGAAGAAATGCTTCCTAGTGTTTCTATCGAAGATATTGTTAAACACATCATCACCCTATATCAAAAAGAAGGCTTCTTTCATGTTAGAGTATCCTATGATTCCTTCTTAGATGAAAAGGATAATACTAAAAAAATTATTTTTAATATTTCTGAATCGGAGCCTGTTAAGATTAGAGGATTTATTATTTCTGGTAACAAAACATTTGATGCTGACTATTATCAATTTTGGATCAAGCGCCTCTCTCCCCCTATTATTTTAAAAAAATATTATAGCCCAGATGATTTTGATGAATTGCCACAGCTTTTAATTGATCATCTTAAAACTCAGGGCTTTTTATTTCCGAAAGTTTCTATTCAAAACTTGAATTGGGACATGGACAGAAAAAGTATCGAGCCAGAATTTTATATCGAGGAAGGCTATCAAACTTTCATTAAAGATATTAAACTATCTGGGAATTCCTTTTTCTCTGAAAAAGAATTATTAGAAGCACTAAATTTGCCCGGCGAAGCTCCTTTAAATTTATTCCAACTTGAAGTTCATTTAAATAACATTCTTACCCTTTATAAAGAGCATGGATTTTTAAAATGCCAAATTGAGCACTTAGGAACAGAAAAACTCATCGCCTATTCAAAAGATTTAACCTTTGCTTTTTTAAATATTCACATTATTGAGGGCCCTCAAACAAAAATTGGTGCTATCTTATTTCGGGGCATGGTTCGCACGAGAAATCGTGTTTTAGAAAGAGAACTCACAATCAAAAAAGGAGATGTGTGGAATCCAAAAGAAATTCAGCGTTCTGAAAATCAACTCCTAAAACTTGGTCTCTTTAGTAGCCTTAAAATTCGCCCTTTAAAAGAGGATTTTACAGCCGGTGAAAATGATGTCCTTATTGAAGCAACGGAACGGATGCCTGGCCTCATGGAACTTGGAAGTGGTTATAAAACAGATGATGGAATTCATGGATTTTCAGGACTTGCATATCGAAATATTGGAGGTTGGAATCGTGTCGTTTCTCTCCGAGGAGAACTTAATAGGAAAATTCAAGGATATCGTTTTTTAGAAAGAGATATTCAAATGGGGATTTCAGAGCCTTATTTAGGGGGGATTCCTTTTGTGGCACGTCTTAATGCATCTCATAAAAAAGAATCTACTCTTCCCTTTGATGAACGTTCCTGGTCTGGCAAATTTAGCTTAGATAAAGGCCTATGGGATTTTTTACGTTTATCCATTCAATATCTTTTTGAATATAGGGATATTTTTAGAGCGATAGATATTCGAGACGTACAAGATAAATATATTGCTTCCTTGGGGCCTTCTTTGTTATTGGATTTTAGAGATAATGCTTTTAATCCATCCAGGGGGTCTTCTCATTCTATTTCAAGCTCATTTTTTTCTCCAGTTATAGGTTCTGATCCAGATATTAGTTTTAGCAAAACGCTTCTTTCTACCAGCTGGTACTTTACCCCTTGGCCGTGGATAACTCTGGCCCTATTAGGAAGGGGAGGATATGCACATGCTTTTTTTACTGATTTTCCTATTCCTGTAGATCAACGTTTTTATTTAGGGGGGCGAGCCTCCATTCGAGGATTTAGAGAAGATATTATTGGTTCAGATACAAAAAATAGACAGATTTTTGAAACCTCTTTTATTAATTATAAATCTGAACTTCAATTTCACGTTTATTCTGGATTTGGACTTGCATTCTTTTTTGATGGTGGAAATGTGTTTTTTGATAATCCTGTTAAGGGAAATAAATTTCGAAATTCTTTGGGTCCAGGCCTTCGCTATGACACTCCTATTGGCCCTTTAAGCTTAGATTATGGATTTATCCTTCACCACCAAAAAGAAGTCGATGAGCCTCGTGGACGTCTCCACTTTTCTATTGGCATCTTTTAAAGTTTTTGATAGAACGGCCACATGTTGCATAAACTTTTGTTTTTATTGGTTTTTTTCTTTGTTTTTCCTGCTCGTTCGGCCTTAGTGGATCGTATTATGGCTATTATTAATGATGACATTATTACTCTTTCGGATATTCAAGAGTTTAAAAAAAATGTCCCAACATCAGAGCTTCCATCAGATAAAGCTATTTTAGACATTTTGATTGAAGATCGCCTCACTAAACAACTCATTAAAAAATTGAACCTCGCAGCAGATGAAGAAGAAATTTCTTCGCAAATTAGCTCTATTTTAAAAAATCAGGGATTAACACAAAAAGATCTTCAAGATTTTCTAAAACAACGGGGGATGAGCTATAAGCAATATAGAGACAATATTAAACAAAGCATTGAGCAACAAAAACTCTTAGAACGAGAAATAAAATCTTCCATCACTATCAAAGAAGAAGATATTCGCTCTTATTATTATACCTTTGTGAAAGGAAAATCGTTAAAAAAAAGCTACCATTTGCGCCAAATTTTTTTCCCAGCAGAAACCGCTTCTGACAAAAAGAAAAAAATGGCCCTGGCCCAAGAAGCATATACAGATTACAAAAATGGCTCTTCTTTTGAAGCTCTTTTAAATAAATATTCTACATCCTTAGATCCTTCCACAAAAGAAAATAAAGGAGACGCTGGCACCCCCAATGAAGAAGATTTAAGCCCTTCATTTAAAAACGTTCTCTCTAATTTAAAACCAAAAACCCTAAGTGCCCCTTTTGAAACAGGCGCCGGAATTCACCTAATTGAACTTTTAGAAATTCATTCTCAAGGAGAAAAAAGTTATTCTGAAACAAAAGATGAAATACAAAAAATGTTATATGAAAAAGAATTCAAAAAAATTCTAGCCCAATGGATAAAAACAAAAAAAGAAGAAGCGTACATTAAAATTCTTAAAAACAATCTTAAATGATGCTGCCCATTATTGGCATTACCCAAGGTGAAGAAAAGGGCATTGGTCCAGAAATTATTCAAAAAGCCTTATCTGACCATTCTCTTTTTAAGATATGTCGCCCTCTTGTCATTGGGAAACCGACTTTATTCAAATTTCCAAAAAGTTGTTCTGTTTCCATTGTTCCCCCTCTTACTTCCCAAACCTCTTCTTTAGGGGCCCTAAAACAAGCATTTTTTCTTTGGACTCAAGGAAAAATTTCTGCAATTGCGACTGCTCCTGTTGATAAATACGCTATTAGCCGACAAGAAAAAATTCATTTTCTGGGACATACAGGCTTCTTTAAAAAAGAATGTGAGCATTATTTTAAAAAATCTTTTTATCCAATCATGTTTTTTGTCTCTGGTTACTATCGATTAGCCTTGGCCACAACGCATATTCCTTTGTCTCAAGTTCCAAGAACGATTACAAAACCTCTTCTTAAAAAAACGATATTAACCGTTCATAAAAATCTAAAAACATATTTTGGAATAAACCATCCAAGGCTTTCTATCTTAGGGTTAAATCCCCACGCGGGAGAGGGTGGCCTTTTAGGGATGGAAGAAAAAAATATTCTGCACCCTATTGTTTTATGGGCAAAAAGAAATCATATGTCTCTTGAAGGTCCTTTCCCTACCGATAGTTATTTTTCTATTTATTGGCGTTCCGTGATCCCTTCTTTTGATGCAACCATTGCTCTTTATCATGACCAAGGCCTTTCAGCCTTTAAATTAAAACATTTCCATCATGCCGTAAATGTAACCCTTGGGCTTCCGCTCATTAGAACTTCTGTTGACCACGGGGTAGGATATGATATTGCTAACACTCATAAAGCAAATCCTATAAGCATGATTGAGGCCATAAAGCTGGCTTCTTTTTTAGTAAAAAAGAGGAAATCGCAATGACATCTCAAACCGTAAATCCTTTAATTTTCCGAGAGTATGATATTCGAGGACTCGCAGATTGTGATTTTTCAGATTCTTTTGCTGAAGATCTAGGAAAGGCTTTAGGAACCTTGCTTCATGAAAAAAATGAATCCCATATGGCCGTTGGAAGAGATTGTCGCCTAACTTCTGAAAAATATGCCAAAGCTCTTATTCGCGGAATTTTAAGTACAGGAACCCATGTGATTGACCTTGGAATTTGTCCAACCCCCTTAATGTACTTTTCGGTTTTCGATCAAGAATTTGACCATGGTGTTTCTATCACAGGGAGCCATAATCCAGCAGAATATAATGGCTTTAAAATTTGCCTTAATAGAAATTCTCTGTATGGTCACCAAATTCAAGACTTAAAAGACCGTATTCAGAAAAAAATTTTTTATAAAAGTTCCAAAAAAGGAAATATATCTCTTTTTAATATTATGGATGTCTATGCTCAGTTTATTCTTAAAAATTTTTCTTTAAAAAAATCTTTGAAAATTGTTGTGGATGCGGGAAATGGAGTGGCTGGTCCCATTGCTCCTCATCTTTTTAAAAAACTAGGCTGTAACGTCACTGAACTTTTCTGCACCATGGATGGTCGTTTTCCAAATCACTTTCCAGATCCAACCGTCATCGAAAATCTTTCTTCTTTGATAGCTACTGTTAAAGAAAGGGGCGCTGATTTGGGCATCGCTTTTGATGGAGATGCCGATAGAATTGGAGTGGTTGATAACGAAGGTTCTATTTTGTGGGGAGATAAGCTTTTAATCTTATATGCCCGCCAAATCTTAAAACAACATCCTGGGGCTCCTATTATTGGGGAAGTAAAATGCACCCATCAGCTTTTTTCAGAAATTAAAAAAAATGGTGGCCGGCCCATCATGTGGAAAACGGGGCATTCTCTCATTAAATCTAAAATCAAAGAAGAAAAAGCATTGCTTGCGGGTGAAATGAGTGGGCATATGTTTTTTGCAGATCGTTATTATGGTTTTGACGACGCTATTTACGCCGCATGTCGACTTTTAGAAATCTTGTCTAATTCTAAAGAATCCCTTTCTCATCTTTTAGGAACGCTTCCTAAAACATTTTCAACTCCAGAAATTAGAATTCCTTGCTCAGATGAAAAAAAGTTTTTGGTAGTAGAAAAAGCAAAACATTATTTTAAATCTCGATATGACACCATTGATATTGATGGCGTAAGAGTAGAGTTTTCAGATGGATGGGGACTGATTCGTGCTTCAAACACACAGCCTGTATTGGTATTACGATTTGAGGCTTCTTCACAAAAACGCCTTGAAGCCATTCAAAAGTTAATAGAAACCACCCTCCAGGCTATTTCTCAATAAAAAAATGACCTTATTCTCAGAGTCTCAACACATTGTAATCGTTGGAGCTAAAGAACATAATTTAAAAAATATTAGCCTAAAAATTCCTAGAGATCAGTTGGTCGTGATTACCGGGGTCAGCGGTTCTGGAAAATCTTCCTTAGCATTTGATACACTTTATGCAGAAGGACAACGTCGCTACGTAGAGTCTCTGTCCACCTATGCTCGACAATTTATAGAACAACTTAAAAAGCCCGATGTAGAATCTATCGATGGTCTTTCCCCTTCTATTGCCATTGATCAACGAAGTGTTTCTAAAAATCCTAGATCTACTGTTGGAACTGTTACAGAAATTTATGACTATCTACGGCTTCTTTTTTCTAAAATCGGCCATGCCCATTGTCCTCGGTGTAAAAAAGAAATTACCTCTCAAAGCATTGATCAAATGGTAGATCAAATTCTTAAAATTCCCCTGGAGGAAAAAATAAATATTTTAGCTCCCCTTGTTCGAGAAAGAAAAGGAGAATATCAAAAAGAGCTTCGAGAATTAAGCCTTCGCGGATTTGTAAAAGTAAAAATCGATGGGGAAACAAAAGATCTTTCCCTGCCTATTTATCTAAATAAAAACATTAAACATTCTATTGATGTTTATGTGGATCGCATTATCTTAAAAAATGCCTCATTATCTTCTCGAATTTTTGATTCTTTAGAAACAGCATTAAATCTTGGAAATCAGCTGGTTAAAATAGAAAGAGAAAAAAGTGGAGAAGAGTGGCTTTTAAGTGCCACTTCTGCATGTATTGATTGTGGAACTAGTTTTCCAGAAATTGAACCTAGATTTTTCTCTTTTAATAGTCCCATGGGAGCATGTCCCCAATGTTTAGGAACTGGCTTTAAAGATATTCAAACTCAATTAGATGAATTCTTGGATTCACCAGATGAAGAAGCTGTGGAGTCCTTTGATTTTTTCCACCCTGAACTATGTTCCTTGTGTAGAGGAAGTCGTCTTAAACAAGAAGCACTTTCTATTACGCTCCATGGATTTTCCATCGATCGCATTTGTGCCCTCTCCCTAGATCAAGCGTTAGCCTTTTTTAAAGATATTTCTCTATCAGAAAAAGAATTTTTTATAGCTGCGCGCATTTTAAAAGAAATAAAAGAGCGTCTACAGTTTTTAATTAATGTGGGCGTTCACTATTTAACTTTAGCCCGGCCTGCGGCTAGTCTTTCTGGCGGAGAGAACCAACGAATTCAGTTGGCCACTCAAATTGGTTCTTCTCTCATGGGAGTTTTATATATTTTAGATGAGCCAAGTATTGGTCTTCATCCTAAGGATACCCATAAATTAATCTCTGCTTTAAAAGATCTAAAAGCCCAAGGAAATACTGTTTTAGTTGTTGAACATGACGAAGAAACCATTCGAAATGCAGATTATATTATTGATATAGGACCAGGAGCAGGGCGTCACGGAGGGGAAATCGTATCTTGTGGAACACTTCAAGAAATTATGAAAGATCCTTCTTCTTTAACCGGATCTTATTTAAGCAGAAAAAAAGAAATTCCCATTCCTCAAAACCGAAGACCTTCCACTGGGAAATATTTATTTATTGAAGGGGCTCAAGAAAATAATCTTAAAGATTTATCTGTTAAAATTCCCTTGGGATTATTGACCTGTATTACGGGCGTTTCTGGTTCAGGAAAAAGCTCTCTCATTATAGATACCTTATATCGAGCGCTCTCTCAAAAATTATATAATACAAAACAAAAAGTGGGCCTTTATAAAAATTTAAGTGGCATTGAACATATAGATTCTGTCATTGATATTGATCAGTCTCCTATTGGAAGAACGCCCAGATCTAATCCTGCAACCTATACAGGTGTTTTTTCTTTGATTCGCAATTTTATGTCTCAGCTTCCAGACTCTAAAGTACGTGGATATAAGCCTGGTCGATATTCTTTTAACATTCCGGGGGGGCGGTGTGAAACCTGTGGAGGGGCAGGTCTCATTAAAATTGAAATGCATTTTTTACCCAACGTGTATGTTCAATGCGAAATCTGTCAGGGGCAACGATACAACCGAGAAACATTAGATATTCACTATAAAGAAAAAAATATTTCTGAAATTTTAGAAATGACGGTTGATGAAGCACTTGTATTTTTTGATCGTATTCCTCAAATTAAATCAAAATTAAAAACATTGGCTGAGGTGGGCTTGGGCTACATTCATTTAGGGCAACAAGCAACCACCCTCTCTGGAGGAGAAGCACAGCGCATTAAGTTAGCTAAAGAATTAAGTCGAAAAAATACAGGAAAAACCATTTTTATTCTAGATGAGCCCACTACTGGGCTTCATTTTGATGATATTCAAAAATTACTTCTCGTTCTCCAAAGACTTGTCGAAGTAGGAAATACAGTTATTGTAATTGAACATCATTTAGATGTCATTAAGTCCTCTGATTATATTATAGATATGGGGCCCGAAGGAGGAGAAAAAGGAGGATATGTTCTCGCCCAAGGTACACCCGAACACTTAATGACACAGCCATCTTCAGAAACAGGTCAATTTTTAAAAAAGATATTAAATTTTTCCTGAAAGCATGAACGCAATGACCAAGGCATAAATAACCAGTGACTCAATCAGTGCTAGTCCAATAATCATGGGAACAAAAATTTTGTCTGATGCTCCCGGATTTCTCGCAATGCCTTCAAGCGCTGATGAAGCTGCTTTTCCTTGTCCAAGCGCTCCACCAAAAGAAGCCAGCGCAATTCCAAAGCCAGAGGCCAAAGCCAGCGCTGCTTTTACGGTAGAATCTGTGCCAGAATTTGTTGCATGAGCAGTCTCTTCAGCTGCAAACGCAACTATTCCAATACAGTTTACGAAAAAGAAGGTTTTAAGTGCGACGATCCATTTATTTATCGTTTTACTGTTTTTCATCGTTTTTCCCCTTTCTTAATGATCATGAGATGTTGCTAACGATATATACACCATCGACAGCAACGTAAACACAAATGCTTGTATAAACGATACAAACAACCCTAAAAATAAAAAGATAACAGGCACACCTATAGGAATAAGGCTAGAAAAAATACCTAGCACCGTATGATCTCCAGAAATATTTCCAAAAAGACGAATACTTAATGAAGCAGGGCGAACCAAATGGCTAATGACCTCAATAATAACCATCATGGGAGCTAACCACCAGACAGGGCCCATAAAATGTTTTAAGTATTTAATGCCATGCACTTTAAATCCTTGATAGTTGTAATATAAAAATACGGTGAGTGCACAGGCAAAATTCGTATTTAAATTATTAGTGGGGGGAAGAAAGCCCGGGATAAGACCTAAAAAATTTGAAATAAAAATATAAATAAATAGCGCCCCCAATAAAGGGAAAAATCGTTTTCCATCGTGCCCCATAATACTTTCTGAGAGCGCAAGTATTTTTTCTACAGCCACGTCAAAAATACTTAAAAGAGAAAAATCTCTTTCGGGAACCAACAAAGAGGTTTTCTTTTTTAAGGCCCTATTAACCAAAATAGAGAGAATAGAAATAAAACTAAAAACAAGAATGGATCCGGCTACCCAAGAAGGAAGAAGATTCAATCCCGGGATAATTTGATACCAATTAAAACCGTGTTCCATATAATTGCTATTACTAAGGTGGATATTCCTATCAATAATCCCCCTACATGTAAATTAAAATAAGTGATAGAAATTCCTATTAAAGCAAGCAATAAAACATATTTTATTCCAAGCACCACAGCAAGTCTTAATTTATTGGATTTTTCTTGCAATAACTTAAAAATAATTGTTTTTAAAAGCCAAAAGTTAATAAAAACAATAAGAAAGCCTGCCAATATAGAAAAAGAAAGTTTTGGCGATGTCCAGTAAAGGCTCCCTAAAAGAGCCATTCCCCCTAAAATAAAATTTATTTTTTCTATTTTTAAAAGTATTTCTTTGGTCATTTGAGAAATCTTTTGGCATCTATATAGAATTTATAAATTCCTGCGGCAAAACCTAAAATGACTCCCAGGGCTAATAAGAGATTATGAGCATTCAGTTTTTGGTCTACATATTTTCCAATCCAAAAACCAACCACAACAAAGGCAATGATTTCAAATACTAAGACGGTAGCAATCCCATATTTTCTAAAATATTTTGTTCTAATATCTTCTTTCATAGCTTATCCAAAAACATGAGTACCCCTAAAACAATAAAAAGAATGGCGCCACCATATCTCAAATATTCTGGTTTCAAATAGCCTCCTAAAATTGTCCCCAATAAAACCGAAATGGCTGTCACAATAGCATACGCCCCTACAGATCCTAGATAAACAGACCAGGGCTTTAAGGATTTCGAGGCCATCCCTATTCCCACCAGCTGTGTTTTGTCTGCCATTTCAGCAAAAAATACTGCAGTAAACGTAGCGATGACAATTTTCATATCCATATTTTTTCCTCCTCCCCTAATTTTTAAAATATTTCTCTATGCTTCCTAGTGTTGCATCTAAATCTTTTTTTGTGTGTGCCATCGAAATAAAGCTGGCTTCAAATTGAGAGGGAGGAAAATAAATTCCTTCTTTTAAAAGAAAGTGAAAGAATCGTGCATAGGCTTTTGTATCAGAAGCACTGGCTGTATCAAAATTATACACTGGAGAAGAATTAAAAAAGAGCGTAAAAAGTCCTGTTGTCCAATTGAGTTGGCATGGGCTTTCTGCTTTTTTTAAAATACGAGCAAATTTTTGACAAAAATACGCGGTTTTTTGATGAAGCTTTCGATATATTCCAGGCTTTAATAATTCTTTTATCGTTGCTAACCCTGCCGCCATTGCCAAGGGGTTTCCAGAAAGTGTTCCTGCCTGATACACCTTCCCTAGTGGAGAAAGACAATTCATTATTTCTTCTCGCCCCCCATAAGCTCCCACAGGCAATCCCCCACCAATAATTTTTCCAAGACAAGTTAGATCGGGCTTAATATTAAATATTTTCTGAGCCCCTCCAGGGCCTACCCGAAATCCCGTAATCACTTCATCAAAAATTAAAATAGACTTAAATTTTCTGCTTAAGGCTTCAAGTTTTTTTAAATAGTTTTTCTTAGGAAAAACAACGCCCATGTTAGCAGCAATGGGCTCAACAATGACAGCTGCAATGTCTGTTCCATAAATTTTAAATGTTTCATCTAGTTCTTCCTCATCATTGTAAGAAATAACCAATGTGTCTTGTATTAAGCTTTCTGGAATTCCTTGACTTGAAGGAACCAAAAGAGAATCTGAATGTCCATGATAACATCCCTTAAATTTAATAATTTTATCTCTTCCGGTAAATCCTCTGGCTAATCGAATAGCGCTTTGAGTCGCTTCTGTCCCGGAATTAACCAGGCGTATTTTTTGCATTGAAGGAAATGCCTTTTGAATTATTTGAGATAAAAAATATTCTAGCGCGGTAGGAGCACCGAAGCTTGTACCATTTTGTGCAGTTTTTTGAATAGCTGAAATAATAGAGGGATGTGCATGTCCCAAAATAAGTGGGCCCCAGGAATTTACAAAATCAATATAAACATTCCCATCTTCATCATAAATCTTTGATCCCTCTCCCCTTTTAATAACAAGCGGGGTTCCTCCAACAGCACCGAAAGCTCGGACAGGACTATTAACGCCACCTACTAAAATTTTTTTAAATTTTTTAAAAAGGCTTTCTGAGGTTAAAATATTCATGCGGTTGTTGTTGAATCGTCTTCATCGTCAGATTCAACAACGGGAGTTATTGCGACAACTTTTTCTCCAGAAGAAAGATTAATGAGGCGCACACCTTGTGTATTTCTTCCAATAACAGAAATATCTTTGGCTTTCATCCGAATGACTTGTCCCTGATCAGTAATAATCATTACCCCTGATTCATCGTCTGCTTTCACAATGCCCACAACACTTCCATTTCTATCGGTCGTTTTAATGGTAATAATTCCCTTCCCCCCCCTGGATTGAGAACGATATTCATCTGCCTCTGTCCTTTTTCCATATCCATTTTCTGTAACCGTTAAAATATTGGCTTTGTTTTTGGGATCTAAAATTTCCATTCCAACGACTTTATCTCCTTTTTCAAGCGTTATGCCTTTAACTCCCATCGCCACTCTTCCCACGTCGCGCACTTGCGCTTCAGAAAAACGAATAGATTGTCCTATGGACGTAGATAAGAAAATATCATGCTTTCCATCAGTTAAGGCTACCGCAATTAAAATATCGCCTTCATCAAATTTAATAGCCTTAATTCCTCCAGCGCGGATATTGCTGTACTCCATAAGCTCTGTCTTTTTAATAAGCCCTTGTCTGGTGGCCATGACAACGTGTTTTCCTTCTTCAAATTTTTCAATGGGTAAAATGGCACAAATTTTTTCGTTCTCTTCTAAGTGGAGAAGGTTCACAATGGCCTTCCCTTTGCCGGCCTTACTTGCTTCTGGAATTTCATGAACCCTAAGCCAATAAAGTTTCCCAAGACTCGTAAAACAAAGTACATAGCTATGAGTTGTGGCCGCAAAAAGCTGCTCAACAAAATCTTCTTCTCGAGTTCCCATGCCTTTTACGCCCTTTCCTCCTCTTTTTTGAGTGCGATAGGCTTCTTGGGGGAGCCTTTTGACATAACCAGAATGTGTTACCGTTACAATAACATCTTCTTTGGCAATAAGATCTTCAACAGTTACTTCTTCGGCTCTGGCAATAATTTTCGTTCTTCTTTTATCTCCATAATTTTTGATGATTTCTTCTAATTCTGTTTTAATAATTTTAAATATAAGTTTTTCATCTGCTAAAATATCTTTTAGCTCTTTAATAAATTTTACCGTGTCTTTGTGCTCTTGAATAATTTTATCTCTTTCAAGGCCCGTTAAGCGTTGTAATTTTAAATCCAAAATGGCTTGAGCTTGAATTTCAGAAAGCTCAAATTTCTTTATTAAAGCTTCTTTAGCTACTTGAGGTTCTTTAGATTTTTTAATAAGGGCTATAACTTCATCAATATTTTCAACTGCAATTTTAAGCCCTTCTAAAACATGTAGTTTTTCTTGCGCTTTCTTTAAATCAAATGCCGTTCTTCGAGTAACCACTTCTTTTCTGTGGCTCACAAAAAGCTGGAGCATTTCTTTGATATTTAAAACTTTGGGGACATAATTATCAAGCGCTAGCATAATAATCCCAAAAGAAGATTGCATCTGGGTCATTTGAAATAGTTTATTTAAAACAACTCCAGCAACGGCTCCTCTTTTAAGATCAAAAACAATTCTCATCCCTTTTCTATCGGACTCATCTCGAATATCTGAAATGTCTTCAATTTTTCGATTGCGCACAAAATCAGCAACACTTTCAATAAGTTTTGCTTTATTCACCAGATAGGGAAGCTCAGTAACAATAATAGACTCTCGATCTCCTCTTTTTTGTTCTTCAATTTCAGCCTTAGCGCGCATTTGAATAATGCCTCGCCCTTCTGTATAGGCTTCTTTGAGTCCCTTCTTCCCATAAATAAATCCATAGGTTGGAAAATCAGGTCCTGGAATAATTTTTATAAGCTCTTCAACCGAAGTTTCAGGGTGATCAATGAGCGCAATACATCCTTGAACAACTTCAGAAAGATTATGCGGCGGAATATTAGTGGCCATTCCAACGGCAATCCCAGAAGAACCATTAATCAGTAAATTTGGAATTTTAGATGGAAACACCAGGGGCTCTTTTAAAGAGCCGTCATAGTTTGGACCAAAATCAACCGTTTCTTTTTCTAGGTCTGCCAAAAGTTCTTCGGCAACTTTTGCCATCCGAACTTCTGTGTATCTCATATGGGCTGCATTATCTCCGTCAATAGATCCAAAGTTTCCTTGCCCCTCGATTAAAGGATACCGGAGAGAAAAATCCTGCGCCATTCGAACAATGGTTCCATACACGGGGGCATCCCCATGGGGATGATATTTACCAATAATATCCCCAACAACTCTTGCAGACTTTTTAAAGGGCTTATTGTGAAAATTACTTAAATCATACATGGCGTAAAGGCTTCTTCTGTGAACGGGCTTTAGTCCATCTCTGACGTCTGGAAGTGCTCGCCCGACAATGACGCTCATGGCATAATCCAAGTAACAGCTCTTCATCTCATCATCAATATTAACGAGTAAAACATTCGACGCAGGTGGCAGTGGTGGAGGTGCGCCTTGGGCTAATTTTACGGGCTTATTTTCTTTTTCATCTGCTATCATATTTTACCATCGAATAAGTGCGGATGCCCAAGTAAACCCTGAACCAAACGCACTTAAACACACCAAGTCTCCTTTTTTAATTTTTCCTTCTTGCCAGGCCTCACTTAAGGCCAAAGGGATAGAGGCTGCTGTTGTATTTCCATATTTCTGAATGTTATTAAATGTTTTTTCCAAAGGAATCCCCATTTTTTCACAAACAGCCTGAACAATTCTTAAATTTGCTTGATGAAAAATAAAAAGACTAACATCAGAAATTTTTACTTCATTTTTTTCAAGTGCTTCTTGAATGACTTCTTCAAATTTTTTAACTGCAGATACAAACACAGCCCTTCCGTTCATTTTAGGATACCAACTTCCTTCATCCAAATGTTTTTGAGTCATTCGTGGATGGCTTTTACAAGAAGGGGCCTCTGTCCAAAGTTCTCTCGCATATCTTCCATCTGCATGAAGATGTGTTGATAAAATTCCTTTTCCATCTTCTTTTTTCGACACCCCAACAATAGCACATGCTGCTCCATCTCCAAATAAAACAGTCACATCTCTTCCTCGGGTTGCAAATTCAAGCCCCGTTGAATGGACTTCTGTCCCAATGACTAAAATCTTTTGATACATTCCGCTTTTAATAAATTGATCTGCGATGGAAAGCCCATAAATAAACCCCGTACATTGTTGTCTTAAATCAATTGCGGGAATGCCAGGCACGCCTAATTTTTCCTGAAGAAAACAAGCCGTTCCTGGGAACGTATAATCAGGACTTAATGTAGCTAAAATAATACAATCAATATCTTGAATACGAAGCCCCGCTTCTTTGAGAGCCATGTGGGTTGCCTCATAAGACATTTCGGTGTTTCCCACTCCGTTTTCTACGTAATGTCTTTCCACAATTCCTGTCCGTTGTCTGATCCACTCATCAGAAGTATCCATGAGCTTTGCAAGATCATGGTTTGTAACCACTTTTGGAGGAATATAATGTCCAAGTCCCAAAATAATGGATTTATTCATATATCTAAATTTCTTACTCGAAGGGCATTCGTTTCAATAAACTCTCTTCTTTCCTGAACTTCATCTCCCATGAGAAGCGTAAAAATATTATCTGCCTCTACGGCATCTTCAATCCTGACTTGAAGCATAGTCCTATTTTTGGGATCCATCGTTGTTTCCCACAATTGTTCAGGATTCATTTCTCCCAATCCTTTATACCTCTGTACATAGGCTCCTTTTTTGCTGGCATCAAAAACAACCCTAACCAAGGTTTCAATATCCTCCACTGTTTTAATTTCTCCATCTACCGCCACTTCCCATGGAGACTCACCAATTTTATCAAAACTAGCGGCTTTTTTTCTGAGCTCTTCTATTTCTGTAGAAATTAAAAACTGGTGATTAATTTCAAATGTTTTTTTAATGCCTCCCTTGGTGGTTGTCATTAAAAGCTTATACCCCGTATGTTCTTCGTCTTTTTCTATTTTATACTCTAATTCTGAAATGGCTTTATTTTGAATAAGCTTTTTCTGAAGAATTTTTGTTTCTTCCTCTAGGTGTTTAACGCTATGAAGAATCGTTTCTTTCCATTTTAAATTTAAAACAATTTCTTTTAAAACAGCATATTCTTTTTTCTTGGCTATTTTTTCTGTGTGTTTAACAAAAATATTTGCTTTTTGAATAACTTCTTTTAAAACAGTAGACGGAATAACTTTTGATTTTTGTCTTACCACTACGCTTTCTAAGCACGTATCTAAAAGAAAATTTTCTAACTCCTCTTCGTTTTTAAGATATTTTTCTATTTTTCCTTTTTTCACCTTATAAAGAGGGGGCTGGGCAATATATAAATATCCCCTCTCAATAACGGGAGCCATTTGTCTATAAAAAAAAGTAAGGAGCAGTGTTCTGATATGCGCACCATCCACATCTGCATCCGTCATAATAACAATTTTATGATATCGAACTTTACTAATATCAAATTCTTCTGCTCCAATGCCTGTGCCAAGCGCTGTAATTAAAATTCTAATTTCTTCAAACCCTAGCATTTTATCAAATCTGGCCTTTTCAACGTTTAAAATTTTCCCTTTGAGCGGCAAAATAGCTTGGTTTTTTCTGTCTCGTCCTTGCTTGGCCGAGCCTCCTGCACTATCTCCTTCCACAAGGAAAATTTCGCTCAGGGCCGGATCTTTTTCTTGGCAGTCGGCCATTTTTCCAGGAAGCCCTCCTAGGTCTAGGGCACTTTTTCGTCGAGTTAAGTCTCTGGCTTTTCTGGCAGCAATTCTAGCCCTGGCTCCATCAACGGCTTTTTGAGCAATAATTTTTGTGACCGCTGGATTTTCTTCAAAAAAACTGGTGAGTTTTTCATGGGTGAGTTGAGAAACCAATCCTTTAACAATGCTATTTCCCAATTTTGTTTTAGTTTGCCCTTCAAATTGAGGCTGGGGAATTTTCACAGAAACAACCGCCACCAATCCCTCTCTGACATCGTCTCCTGTAACCCCATCTGTAATATCTTTTAAAAGCCCTAAAGACCCTGCTGCATTATTAATGGTTCTCGTAAGTGCTGTTTTAAATCCAATAAGGTGAGTGCCCCCTTCAATGGTATTAATATTATTGGCATAAGAACATAAAACTTCATTGTAGCTATCGTTATATTGAAAGGCGATCTCTGCTTCGACATTTTCTTTTTTGGCGGTAAAGTAAATGGGTTTTGGATGCAGTGCTTTTCTTTTTTTCCCCAAAAATTCCACAAAAGATTCAATTCCGCCTTCATAAAAATATTCTTGTTTTTCATCAGTTCTTTTGTCTTCTAAAGAAATTCTTAGCCCTCTATTTAAAAAAGAAAGCTCTCTTAATCTTGCGGCCAGCGTCTCAAAACTATACTCTATTTTTTCAAAAATTTCAGAATCTGCTTTAAAAGTTACCGTTGTCCCTGTTTTTTTAGAAACTCCTGTTTCCTTAAGAGCGGCGGTTGGCTTTCCTCTCTTATAGGTTTGTGTATAGACTTTCCCGTCTCTTCTAATTTCAAGATTTAAAACTTCGGAAAGCGCATTTACAACAGAAACGCCCACTCCATGAAGCCCACCAGAAATTTTATAAGTGTTATCATCAAATTTTCCACCGGAATGAAGCACGGTCATCACGACTTCTGCGGCAGATTTTTTTTGTGTCTCGTGTAAATCTACAGGAATGCCTCGTCCATCATCTTCTACGGTAATGCTATTATCGACATGAATAACAACATTAATATTTTTGCAAAACCCAGCCAGCGCCTCATCCACGCTATTATCAACAACTTCTGTAACTAGATGATGAAGTCCTCGAGCCGCCACATCGCCAATGTACATAGCAGGCCTTTTGCGGACAGCATCTAGTCCTTCTAAGACTTTAATTGTCGTTGCATCATATTTTTGTACTTGTTTTGGCTTATTTATTTCAGCAGACATGCTTTTCCTTTTTCTACTTTAAAAACACTGCTCTCTTTTTTATCCATATAAATACTTTTTACATCTGTCGTCGTAACAAAAACCTGCGTATTTTTTTCTCTCAACGCCTGGAACAAAAAGCTTTTTCTTTGGTTATCAAGCTCCGAAGAAATATCATCTAAAAGAAAAATGGGTTTTACTCCTTTTTCTTTTTCTAAAACCAAAAGCTCTGATAATTTTAAGGCCAAAATGGCCGTTCGTTGTTCTCCTTGTGATCCAAACGCTTTTAAATCTTTTTCTTTAATAAATATCGAAAAATCATCTCTATGGGGTCCTACCAAAGCCCTCTTCATTCTTCTTTCTTGATTTAAAAGGCCTTTTTGTTTTTCTCGTAATAGATCAAGTAATAAAAACTCGCTTAAGTTATCAATATTACTTGTATTAACCTCTGTTTCATAATGAAGGATTATCTCTTCATTTGCCCCTGAGATTTCTCGATATAAACAAGATGTCAGAGTATTTAATTTCGCTATAAATTGCAAGCGTTTTAAGAGGATTTTTGCCCCTAAAACAAGGAGTTTTTCTCCCCAAATATCTGCCATTTCCCATTGATCTAATCTTAAGGCTGCATTCTTCTGTAAAAGAGCTCGATAGTAATGCCCTATATCGACTCCATAAGAAGGAACTACATTAAAAAGAGCTTGGTCTAAATATCTCCTTCTCCCCCTAGGGCTTCCCTGGAGAATTTGTAAGTCTAGTGGGCAAAAACAAATGACATTAATAGCTCCAAAATAATCTGCTATGTTTTTAACCATCTTATCGTTAATTCTGGGTTTTTTACTCTCTTCTGTAATTAATAAGCTAAATTTTTGTTCAATATCATCATGACAGAAAGTTCCTTCTAAAATGGATTCTGAATGCTCCCATTGAATGAGTTCTTTTGTATGTGTCTGACGAAATGTTTGAAGTGTAGCCAAAAGATAAATGGCTTCTAAAATATTGGTTTTCCCTTGGGCATTGCTTCCAAAGAAAACATTTGTCTCTTGTGTAAACTCTAGAAATTCTTTCTCGTAATTTCTAAAATGAGTAAGCGATAGTTGGGATAATCGCATGGAATAGAAAAAACTAAATCCTCATAGGCATAACAACACAGACATAGTTGCTGTCCCCTTCTCCTCTTAAAATTCCGGGACTTAACTTATCATTGAGTTCTAAAGTCACTTGATCTGTATTCATTGCATTTAGAGCGTCCATAAAATACTTAGCATTAAATCCTGTTTCTAAGGCTCCGCCTGTATAAGAAATTTCAATTTCTTCTTTGGCCTCCCCTAACTCTGGATTACTGGTTGAAATTTCAAGGAGGTGAGGTTTAATCGTAAATTTAATGGCCTTAGATCTTTCATTAGATAGAAGAGACACTCTTTTTAAACATCCTAAGAATTTTTCTCTATTTAGGGTGATTTTCTTTTTATTATTAGAAGGGATTACCTGTTCATAGTCTGGATATTCACCATCAATAAGTCTAATAAAGAGAACTACTTTTTCTTTTTTAATAATGACATTACTGGTATCAAACCCTATTTGATAGTTTCCTTCCTCTTCTTCTAATAGCTTTTTAAGCTCCGTTAAGCCCTTCCTTGGAATAATAACACCTCTGGTAAAGGTTAGCTCCTTTGAGAAATCTAACGCCTTATTAATGAGGCTTAATCGATGCCCATCTGTGGCTACCATGCGAACCATTTCTCCTGCTTTTTTAGGTTTTTCAAAAAAAACACCATTTAAATGATACCTGGTTTCATCATTTGAAACAGAAAAGATGGTTTTAGAAATCATTTCCTGAAGATCTTGAGGCTTAATTTCATAAAATTTCTTATCTTTATAATTCGCAATGGTTGGATAATCTTCAGCAGATAAGCCCACAATATTAAAAAGAGCTTTCCCTGAAATAATTTCAACCCAAAAGTTTTCTTTTTTTCTAAAAGAAACCTTTCCTTCTGGTGCCTCTCGAACAATGTCATGCAGGTTCCTAGCTGGGAGTGTAATGCTGCCTTCTTTTGTTACAGAGGCTGGATAGCTTCCTCGAATACCTACTTCTAAATCTGTTGCAGTAATGACAAGCTGCCCTTTTTTTGCTTCTAAAAGAACATTTGCCAAAATAGGCATGGCTGTTCTTCTTTCCACAATTCCTTGTACTCTGTGCAATCCTGTGAGTAGTTCATTTTTATCTATTGTAAATTCCATAATTCACTCTCCTTTAATGAGTTATCCCCAATGATAGGGGATACTGTTGTTTCTTTATAAATATAATATATAAATATAGTAGTAGTAGTAGTACCTGTGGATTTGTTCATAACACAGCTAACTCCACGTATCCAATGAATAATCTCTTGTGCACAATCTGTGTATAGAAAAGGGGATAAAAAAGCAAGATCTGTGGATATGTAAAATAGTGAACAGCCATACACACCCTTTTAATAAGTTTATCCACAGGCGGATATGTTTTTTTAACATGTGAATGATTTTTATTCATAGTTATGCACAAAAAATATTTTTTAGAAAGTAAATTTTATAGTTATCCACAGAAAATGGACAAGAGGTCTCTCTTTTTTTTGTTGTAAATATAAAGTAGCTCTTTTTATATATGTGGAAAAAGAATGTAACATATTGAAATAACATACATTTTTTATGTGAACAAAATGTTAATAAAGAAAGGATTAGTTTTGATAAAAAATAATTATACACAGCTTTTCCACAGCGTATCCACAGTGTTATAAACATTGATATCAACAGTTTTGGCTTTCTACAATTTTTTCTATGGAGTCGAGATCTTTCTTAAATACGGGATCTTCTTGAGCCATCTGAGATATTTTCCGAACTGCATGCATGACTGTTGAGTGGTCTTTTCCTCCAAATGTTTTTCCAATCTCAGGAAATGATTTTTGAGTATATTTTCTACAAAGGTACATAGCTACCTGTCTTGGATGTGAAAGAATTTTTAGTTTTTTCTTAGATTTTAAGTCTATCACCTTTACATTATAAAACGTGGCTACGTTTCTTTGGATGTCTTCCAAAGAGATAGAAACGGGTTTTTGTTGAATAACATTTTTTAGAACTTCTTTAGCCAAATCAACACTTACTTCCATCCCTGTAAGAGAGGCAAAAGCGCCAATTCTAATAAGAGAACCCTCTAATTCTCGCACATTAGACTTAATATTTGTGGCAAGATAAATCGCCACATCATCGGGAAGATAAATATCATCGCTTTCGGCTTTGTTTTTAAGAATGGCAATGCGCGTTTCCATCTCGGGGGGTTGAATATCTGCAATAAGCCCCCATTCGAAACGCGTTCGCAGGCGCTCTTCTAATCCCTTAATATCTTTTGGAAATTGGTCGCTCGTAACTACAATTTGTCTTCTAGAGCCATGAAGCGTGTTAAACGTATGAAAAAACTCTTCTTGAGTTCTATCTTTTCCAGCCAAAAATTGAATGTCATCCATTAAAAGAGCATCACATTGGTCTCTGTATTTTTTTCGAAAAAACTCCATTTTTTCATAACGAAGACAATTAATGAGCTCATTCATAAAGCGCTCTGAAGAGATATAGCAAATCCTGAGTGATGGATTTTTCTTGAGCATGTGGTTCCCAATGGCATTTAAGAGATGAGTTTTTCCTAATCCAACACCCCCAAAGACAAAAAGGGGATTATAGCTTCCACCGGGCTGTTCGGCGGCAGCATAGGCAGCAGCATGAGAGAATTGATTACTGGCCCCCACTACAAAATTTTCAAAAGTATATTTCGGATTTAAAGCATCCCCCGCATTATTTCTTTGAGGAGAAACCTGAACAGAAATATTAGAGGTCTCTCCGGGAGTAAGTACGGCGGATACGGTTTTTTCGGAGGGCTCGGGAACGGCACCCACTTTAAAAATAAGCTCATAGCTTCTGCCCGTCATTTGTTTTAAAGAGTCTTTAATAAAAATAATATAATTATTATCGAAAAACCAATCTTCATAAAATTTATTTGGAACGCCAATTTCAATAGCAGAGTCTGTAACGGAAAGTGCCTTAGTTGGATCTATCCAGTTTTTATAACTTTGTGGAGCTATTTTTTCTTTGATTTTATCGAGAACCTGATCCCACAGTTGATTCATAAACAATACCTATTAAAAAGAAAATAAATTTTAATGGCTGAAGGTATCAAAAAGAAAAAGTCATATCAAGGCAAAAAATGATGGCCACAGAGATTTAATTTATCATCAATGAGTTTATGGCCCCCTTCTATTCCACTACATCCTAAAACAGTATGAAAAAAATTATCATGAGAAAGTGGTGCGGGGATTTTTTTAGCTTTAATAAGGTTCTCAAATTTATGTTTATTGGCACCTGTTTTTAAAAACGCATCGGAGGCCCAAATTATAAAAGGAACCTGAAGTTGTTCAATGGGAGCCATTTCAAGTGGAGCGCCATGTAAGAAAATCCCCTTTTCACCTAGAGATTCACCGTGATCAGATGTGTAAAGTAAGAGAGCATTTTTATTCGTCAAAAGAGAGATAACCTCATCAAGAAAAAAATCTGTGTAAGCAATAGAGGCGTCATATGTATTATTAAGTTCTTCGCTTGTGCACGACTTAATATCGCTCTTTCGGCACATATTTTGAAAAGAGTGTCTAAAGTTATCAGGAAAGCGATCTAGGTATTTATGGTGGGAGCCAACAGTATGTAAAATAATGAGTTGATTTCCGTCCTGCTTTAACGCCTCTGTTAAGGGCTGTATCAGCAATTCATCTGTTAAAATGGGTTTGCCAGAGTCTACAAGAATTGAATATTTCATTTTAAGCACATCATAGCCCCAATATTTCTGATATAAATAATTGATGATTTGAAGCGAATATATATGTGTTTTAAAATGAAGGTTTTTAAAAATAGAAACAAATGAAGTCTCAGTAATGGGCTGACTTATGTCCTTGCACATTCGGCGATTAAAAAGAAGGCTTAGGGACGATGTAGTAAAGGTTGCGCACGCCATGGTTTTTTGAAAGGAGATTAGATTTTTTCTAAGACTTAATTTTGGGTTAGTATTTTTGTTATAGCCATTTAATGAAAAATGATCCCACCTAGCACTTTCCCCAATAACGATAACAATTTTTAAATTATTCGTTTTGGGGGGCAATTTAAAAGTATCTAATTGGCTTATATCTTTTAAATGGGGCGCCTTAGCTTCTGGACGAAATTTAGAAAAATAGGTGTATGTGGCAGCAACAAGATCTAAGGGGGAATGAGAATACATCATATAAACTTTTTTTGGGGATCGAACCGCTCCTTTTTCTTCAGACAAAGTACCTGTTACAAAGAGAAGAAGAATGGCCAGACAGATTGAAACAATAGTTGAGATTAAGCCATAAACGATGTTTTTCTTATTTAATTTTTTAAATTTAAGAAGCAAGATAAAAATGGATGGAAGCAAAGCAGTGGGAAGGAGCCAAAAAAACAATGAAGACGAAAGAAGCTCCATACCTAAACCTATGTCTGTGGTTAAGCTAGTCCCAATTAGCTCCCCTGTTATTATAGAGCCATAATTTAACCGGTAAAAAACAATGATAGATGTAATCCATATTATTGTAATGGAAGTTATTTTTAGAACATGTTTTTGAAAGGAAAAAAAATTAATAATGGGGAAAAAACAGAAAAAAAAGATCAAAGAATATTGTAGTATTATTGAGAGCGGATCAGCATCATGTCTTACAATATTGATTATATTTAAAACTAAAATATAGAAAGAAAAACAAGCAGCATAAAAAATTCGCGAAGCAGAAATAGTAAACATGGGGCCATAAAACATATATTTTAGGTGTTTGTCAACGAGTCCACATCCTTGACAAAAAAATGAAAATATGGTCTACGCTAAAGCCATATGAAGAGAACTTATCAGCCCAGTAACCTTCGCAGAAAAAGAACGCACGGCTTTTTAAAACGTCAGTCTTCTCCGGGGGGAAGAAATGTTTTAAGAAGACGAAGGGCTAAAGGGCGACACGTTCTTGTCCCACAAATTGCCACCAAGTAAATGACATGCCCAAGGCGCAATTTACGAAACAGCAACGACTTTTAAAGCAAAATGAATTTCAGTACACATTGAAATGTGGTGTAAGACAAGAAACCACACATTTTATAGTGTTTTTTTCTAAAAACGACTGCGAAACACATCGGCTTGGAATTATTGTCAGCAGAAAAGTAGGGAATGCGGTTATAAGGAACAGAATTAAAAGAGTGGCAAGAGAATATTTTAGGCAATTTAATACAGAACATCTTTTTAAAAATTCTTTTTATGATATCGTTTTAATTGGGAAAAAAAATTTAAACGTAAATTTGGGATTAGAACAAGTATGTAAAGAAATGCAAAGTGTATATGAAAAAAATCCTTATTGGTTTTATCACGATGTATCAATGGACGTTGGCCGGGCTATTGCCTAGGCAATGTCGATTTTTGCCCTCTTGTTCTTGCTATGCCAAAGAAGCCATCCGTGAAAGGGGCGCCGTGAGAGGATTATATATGAGCATCTTAAGGATTTTAAGATGTCATCCTTGGGCGGAAGGCGGGATAGATCCTGTTTTAAGGAAATAACTTATGGATCAAATGGAAAAAAGAGCATTTTTGGCCGTTGTTTTATCTTTGGCTATCCTTATTTTTTGGCAAATTTTCTTTTTAAAGAAAAATGTGCCCCCTCAAGAAGTATCCGCTCCCAAAACAGCACAACCAGAAAAACAAACTAAAAAGACAGAAGTACCACAAATAGTGGAGAAAAATACAGAAGCACCAATAGGAGCGTCTTTTCAGGGAGAAAAAGAAGAGGAGGTTATTTTAGAAACGGAGCTTTATCGGGCCACATTTTCTTCTTATGGAGGAACGCTTAAAAGCTGGAAGCTTAAAAAATATAAAAATAAAACTGGAAAAGAAGGAGAGTCTATTGAGCTTGTAACTCAAAAAGATCCTCAGTTTTATCCTTTTTTTCTTCGATTTTCTCGCCCAGCCCTAGAATATGTACAAACGCTTCCTTATGAAATAAGGCAACAAACACCCACTACTATTACTTTTTTATATCGAGAAAGAAAAATTAAAATAGAACGCACCTATGAGCTTTATACAGACAAATATGAAATTAATCATACCACTAAAATTTGGCCACAAAAGGAAGATTTTAAAGGGGATGTATTCTTAGGAACATCTGAGGGCGTGATGGATGCCCCCAAACACAATATTTTAACGGCGCCCTACGCCGATGTCCGAAATTTTATTTTTCATACACAGGATAAAACGACGCGAGAAAAAGTATCTGATCTTAAAGAAAATCAAGAAATAAAGTCTGTTATCAGTTGGGCGGGGAGTGAAAACCAATATTTTATTTCTGCTTTTATCAATACATCCTTTGTAAAGCCCTACTTATTTATTTCATCGTCTCAGCTGGGCGGCGGAAATATTGAACTTCAATACCCTTTTTATCGAGAAAAAAATGAAGAAATGTTCGAACTTAAGGCAAAGGCATTTTTTGGCCCAAAGGAAATGGGGGCTTTAAAAGCGGCGGGATCGGATTTAGAAGAAGCCATTAATTTTGGCGTTTTTTCTGTTTTTTGTATCATTCTTTTAAAGACGTTAAATTTTCTTTATTTTCTTATCCCAAATTATGGAGTGTCTATTATTCTTCTTACGGTTTTAATTCGTATTCTTTTTCATCCACTGACGAAAAAAAGCTATGTTTCAATGAGAGAAATGCAACGCATTCAACCCCAAATTGCAAAGATTAAAGAAAAATTTAAAGACGACAAAACACAAATGAATAAAGAAGTGATGGATCTTATGCGAGCCAACAAGGTAAATCCCCTGGGGGGATGCCTGCCACTTCTGGTACAAATGCCCGTTTTCTTTGCTCTGTATCGAGTGCTGTATAATGCGATTGAACTTTACCAAGCGCCCTTTTTTGGCTGGATTCAGGATCTTTCTACCAAAGATCCCTATTATGTATTGCCTGTTCTCATGGGAATTTCCATGTTTGTTCAACAAAAAATGACTCCTTCGACCACCATGGATCCCGCTCAACAAAAAATGATGCTTTTTATGCCCATTATTTTTTCTTTTTTTATGGTTGCCCTTCCCTCGGGGCTTGTGCTTTATATTTTATTTAGTACAGTTCTTCAGCTTGCCTCCCAATATTTAGTCAATAGAGACCTGATTAAAAAGGGGCTCTAAAGTTATTTTTTATATGAAAAATGTAGAAGATACGATTGCTGCTATTGCTACGGCCCAGGGTGAGGCCGCTATTGGTATTATAAGGCTTAGCGGAAACAGCGCTTTTAATATTGTCGATAGTTTTTTTGTATCCACAAAAAAAAGAATTCACAAACCATCACGCAAGTTAATCCATGGAATTCTTCAAGACAAAAACCGAATTTTAGATGAAGTATTGGTGAATTATAGGCGGGGCCCTAAGTCTTATACCGGGGAAGATATGGTAGAAATTTATGCCCATGGAGGCACAGTAGTTCTATCAGAGATTTTAACCCTTTTTCTGACGAACGGAGCAAGGCTTGCTGAGCCAGGAGAATTTACGTTTCGGGCTTTTTTAAATGGAAAAATGGATTTGGCCCAAGCTGAAGCTGTTATTGATGTTATTCAAGCCAAAAATAAAGAAGCCCTAAAAATTGCACAACAACAACTTCAAGGAAAACTCTCTAAAGAAATTTTAAGTATCAAAGAAATTTTAGTAGAGGTTTTGGCACACACAGAAGCAGCTATTGATTTTTCAACCGAGGATATTGATGTTTTTTCGTCTGAAGAAATGGCACAAAAAATTAAAAAAGCGGAAACAAAAACACAAATAATTTTAAATACTTACGAGAGAGGAAAGCAGTTACAAGAAGGCATTCGAGTGGCCATTATTGGAAGGCCTAATGTCGGAAAATCTTCTTTGTTAAATGCTTTTTTAAATAGAGAAAGAGCCATTGTGACAGAAGAAGAAGGGACAACCCGAGATACCATTGAGGAAGAATTTTTTTATCAAGGGGTAGGGTTTCGATTTATTGACACAGCAGGAATTCGAGAAGCACATAATAAAGCTGAAAAAATAGGGATTGAACATTCTTTTGAAAAAATGAAAACAGCAGATGTAGTTTTAATTGTTATCGACGGAAGCTCCTCTCTTTTTCCACAAGATAGAGTCCTCCTAGACATGTCTTTTTCGCAGAAAAAAATAGTTGTTTTAAATAAAATAGATGTCCCCCAAAATACTTATATAGAGATAGAAGTAAAAAAATTTAGATACTCAACGCTTAGAAAAGTTTCAGCGCTCAAAAAAGAAGGAATTAAAGAACTTTTAAGTGCCATCCATCAAGAAGCCACCGCTCAACATATTAACTCAGAAGATGTTTTAATTACTAAGGAACGGCACAAAATGGCACTAGAAAACGCCACGCGATATTTAAATGATTATTTGGAAGGAGCAAAAGAAAAAAGAGCGTTAGAATTTTTAGCCCTGGATTTAAAAAGTGCAGTAAATGAACTAGAGCTTATTTTAGGACGAGTGACAACGGAAGACGTTTATGACAAGATCTTTAGTTCGTTTTGTATAGGGAAGTAATTGGCTTAAGAATTATGTAACTAGGTGGGTGGCATCGAAGGAGAGGCTCCATCGACGCGACCGGAACGAAGTGAGGACGAACGATGGAGAGCGTCCTTCGATGACAGGACCCATGTATTTTCTTGGTTAGGGGGATATGAGTAATAAATATAAAGTCATTGTTATTGGTGCGGGCCACGCGGGAATAGAAGCCGCCCTCGCTTCTGCTCGCATGAATGTCTCTACATTACTTTTAACAATGAACCTAGATCGCGTTGGTTGGATGTCTTGTAATCCTGCCATTGGTGGAATTGCCAAGGGACATTTAGTTAAAGAGGTGGATGCCCTGGGCGGCGAGATGGCTAAAAATATTGATCATACAGGCATTCAATTTCGAAGGCTTAATACAAAAAAAGGTCCGGCTGTTCAGTCCACCAGGGCCCAAGCGGACAAGGTGTTGTATGCGCAGAGGATTAAAAAGGTAGTTGAGTCTCAACAAAATTTAGATTTACGTCAAGGAACCATTGAAAATATTAGAATTGAAAGTGGTAAAGTAAAAGGAGTGACTACTCAAATTGGTGAATATATTGAAACCGAAAGCGTTATTGTAACCACCGGAACCTTTCTAAATGGTTTAATTCACATAGGAAATATAAATTATTCTGCAGGCAGAGCTGGAGATTTTCCTTCCATAGGACTAGCACAGAGCTTTAAAGAGCTTGATTTTAAAATGGGACGCCTAAAAACAGGAACTCCACCTAGACTTAATGCCAAGACCATTGATTTTAGTAAGCTTATTCCTCAATGTGGGGATAATCCGCCACCACCCTTTTCGTTTTCTACAGATAAAATTACTCAACCACAAGTAGCGTGCCACATGACGTATACAAATGAAAAAACACATGAAATTATTAAAGAAAACATTCATTTGTCGGCCATGTATAGTGGCAATATTAAGGGCATTGGGCCTCGATATTGCCCTTCTATTGAAGATAAAGTAGTTCGATTTTCCAGTAAATTAAGGCACCAAATATTTTTGGAACCAGAAGGGCTGAGTACTCAGGAAATATATGTAAATGGAGTATCCACGAGCCTTCCTGTGGATACTCAGTCTGAGTTTTTAAAAACGATTGAAGGGCTTGAGCATGCCGAAATGATGAGGCACGGCTACGCCATTGAATACGACTTTATTTTTCCAACGGAATTAAAAGAAACGCTAGAAACAAAAAAAATTGAAGGTTTATTTTTGGCAGGACAAATTAATGGAACTACGGGTTATGAAGAAGCCGCAGCCCAGGGGCTTATGGCAGGAATTAACGCAGCGCTTAAAATAGAAAATAAAGAGCCGCTTATTTTAAAACGGCATGAATCATATATTGGAGTTTTAATTGATGACTTAATTACCAAGGGAACGCAGGAGCCTTATCGAATGTTTACCTCTCGGGCAGAATATCGGCTTTTGTTAAGAGAAGATAATGCTGATTTAAGGCTTAGAGAATATGGGCGAAAACTTGGCTTGGTAAATGAGACAGAATACCAAAAATATATAACAAAAAAAGAAAGCATTGAAAAGGCCACCGCTTTTTTACAAACCACAAAAATATCCCCAAAAGAAGAAATTAATAAAAAACTTTTAGAGAAGGGCCTTTCTCCTATAGAGAATCAAATAAATTTAGATAAGCTCTTAAGAAGGCCAGAAGTTAATTTTGAAATGCTTCGAGATCTTGGTTTTGTACAAGAGGAATATTCTGAAGATGTTATTTATCAGGTTGAAATGAATGTAAAATATAAGGGTTATATTGATAGACAATGGGACGATGTTCAAAAATACGAAAAATTAGAAAAAATAAGTATACCTAAAAACATGGATTTTTCTTCTGTTCCCGGCCTTTCTCATGAAGTTAAAGAAAAGCTTGTGCAGTTTAGGCCTGCTTCCATTGGGCAAGCGCTTAGAATTTCTGGAATTACCCCAGGATCTATTGCGGCCCTTATGGTTGGAATCAAGAAAAATGTTTCACGTGAAACATTTTAGTCACTTTTTTATTTACAAAAAATTTCATCTTCGTTACAACTAAAAGAGTCATGTCGGACAAGTCTCCAAAAATCATTACAGTAACCAATCAAAAGGGCGGTGTTGGAAAAACAACAACTGTTATTAATTTGGGGGCATCTTTAGCCGCTGCTGAAAAAAAGACACTTTTGTTGGATTTAGATCCCCAGGGAAATGCGGGAAGCGGCCTTGGAGTTGATAAGCTCTCTCTCACTGGAAAAACTATTTATAATGTTTTGGTTCAAGAACGAAAAATGTCAGAAGTAATCATTAAAACAGAGCTAGATGGGCTTGATATTGTCCCCTCTAATCAAGATCTGATTGGTGCTGAAGTAGAGCTTGTGACAGAAATTGCTAGAGAAACACGGCTTAAAGTATCTTTAGAAGAAATTTTACCCCTATATGATTATATTTTAATAGATTGCCCTCCGAGCTTGGGGCTTTTAACCATTAATGCGCTTACGGCGTCTGATTCTTATTTAGTTCCTATGCAATGTGAATATTATGCCATGGAAGGACTTTCCCAATTGGTTAAGTTGGTTGGGCTAGTTAATAAAAGTTTAAATCCAAAATTGTCTCAAGAAGGAATTTTATTAACCATGTTTGATAGTCGAAATAATTTATGCCACCAGGTGGCGGCAGAAATTCGAGAACATTTTAAAGGGCAGGTATTTCAATCGGTCATTCCAAGGAATGTAAAGCTGAGCGAATGTCCGAGCCATGGAAAACCTATTTTGCTGTACGATGTAAACTCCAAAGGAGCGATGAGTTATTTGAGCCTTGCAAAAGAAATCATTCAAAGGAATGAAATTAAAACTGAAGCAACTCTTGATAACGCGTTACAAAATACTGGAGAACGTCCATTACAGATAAACGTGTAATGTATGTAGGACACATGGGGAGGAGTGATATGGACAAGAAAAAAGCTCTGGGAAGAGGCATGGCCTCTCTTATTCCGGATCCATCGGTATTAAGCGATGAGGCACCACCACCAAAAACTTATTTTTATTGTGGGATAGAAAATGTTCTTCCAAATAAAGAGCAACCCAGAAAAGCATTTAATGATGAAAAGCTATTGGGCCTAGCTGCGTCTATTAAAGAAAAAGGAATTTTACAGCCCATTATTGTGCGACGTCTTTCGGATTTTCAATATGAAATCATTGCGGGCGAGCGTAGGTGGCGCGCAGCCCAAAAAGCAGGACTTTCACAAGTGCCTGTAATTATTAGAGAATCTAGTGTTTCTGGAAAATTAGAAGAAGCGCTTATTGAAAATCTTCAGCGAGAAGATTTAAATGCCATGGAAGAGGCCGATGCTTATCATAAGCTTATTGAAGAACATGAATATACCCAAGAAGAGCTTGCTAAAAAAATAGGCAAAGATAGGTCTACAATTGCGAATAGTTTGAGGCTTTTGGTTTTATCTCCAGCTGTTCGAGAATTAGTATCCCAGGGAAAAATTACTTCTGGTCATGCCAGGGCCCTGCTTTCTATTGAAGATGTGAAAAGACAAGAAGAAATCGCCAAAGATATTGTTAAAAAAGAGCTTTCTGTCCGCCAAGTAGAAGCACTGGTTAAAACAGGAACAAAACGTGGTCATCCTAAGCAAAGCGAAGGATCTCAAGATATTTTTATTACAACTCTTGAGCAAGAACTCTCCCAGCATTTTAAAGCTAAAGTGCGTATTGATAACCGATGGAAAAAAGGGAAAATTGAAATTGAGTACTTTGGCGATGACGAACTCAACCGCATTATTTCTCTATTAAAGGCCTAGGCAAAAGCCCAAAAAAACAAAAAGCCCACAGCATGTTGCCATGGGCTTTTTTGTGTCATCCACGGCCTGATGGGGTATCTATAATAAATGATTAAATAAGATAATATAAGATCACATAAGATAAAAACACATTTCAGTTTGACTTCGTGCGTAAAACTATGTTACGCAAAATCGTTTAACTGGTTTATTTTATTAGGCAAAACTAACTATGGAACTGCCGGATTTCACATCCATAAAGGCGCTTTTAGAGTATTTTAAAACAGTACCAATTCAAGCTGGGCTGTTTTTGGGAATACTTTTTGTTTTAAATAAGCTTGTTTTTGCCCCCTTTTTAAAAATTATTGAAGAGCGCAGACGAAAAACGATAGAAACCTTTAAAAATGCTGAACAAGTTTCTCATCAAACACAAAACATCTCTTTAGAATATGAAAAAAAGATAAAAGATCACAAAGATCATCTTCGAAAAAAAATGGATGAAACCAGGCGCGAGCTTGAAAAAGAACAGGCTGAAAAACTTCATCAAACTAAAACAGAACTTTTAAAAAATATGCAAGAAAAACATCAAAAAATAAAAGAAACGGTAGTCCAGGTGGAAAAGGAATTATCTCAAGACATAAAGGGACTTTCTTCTGAAATTGTACAAAAATTTTTAGGAGTTGCATAGCAGATGGTTGAACTGATATTTCCGATTATTAATTTTTTTATATTCATTGGCATTTTAATCTATGTTTTAAAAAAGCCATTGAAACAGTTTTTAATAAGCCGAAGCGCAGAGATCGATAAAACCATTCAAGAAGCAACACGCGTGTATGAAAAGGCCAAACATCTTCAAGAAGAAGCCCAACAAAAATTAAACCATTTGGAAGAGGAAAAAAGAACACTTTTTGTTCAGGCAGAACAAGACGCAAAAAATGTACAAAAAAAATCAAAGGAAGCGCTAGAAACCATGGTTGTAAAAATGAAAGAAGAACATGAGCAGCGCCTAGACGAAGAAATGAGAAAGGCGATTAAAAATTTAAAAAAGAAAACTATTCAAAAGATTATAGAAGACACAAAGGTGCAAATTCAACAAAACATAAAAACTAAAGGTCAAGAAGCGCTCATTGAAGAAAGCTTGGAGATACAAAAAGGAGGAGCATGGTCAAAAAAAGCTCAAGTCGTTATGCCAGAGCGCTCGTCGAATTAGTCTTAGAAGAAAAAGTGAGCGATAAGGTGCGCAGTGAACTTCAAGAATTTAAAAAACTTTTGGAAGACTCCAAAGAACTAAAAGAGCTTCTTTTTAAGAAAGTATTTAGTGGGCAGGAAAAAACGACTGTTTTAAAATCGGTATTAGAAAAATTATCTTTAAGCGACCTTACACAAAAATTTTTATTGTATTTGGCAAAGCAAAATAGAGCACATTTGTTTTTTGACATTATGCAAGAGTTTGAACAAAAGATGGACGAACACACAGGAATATCCAAGGCCTATGTGTTAACTGCCGTTCCCCTTTCAAAGCCACTACAAAAGAAAGTGGAAGAGAGATTTGAATCTTGGATGGGCAAAAAATTAGAAGTAACTTATGACGTTAACCCCTCTTTAATCGGCGGGATAGTGGCAAAAGTGGGGCATCATATTTTAGATGGATCTGTTTTAACGCAGCTTCACGATCTTAAAAATCAATTAGAACAAGGAGTGTAAGATGGAAATTAGGGCCAGTGAAATTAGTCGGATTATAAAAACACAAATCAAAGATTATGAAAGAAAAGTAGACGTTGCAGAAGTAGGAACGGTTCTTTCTGTGGGAGATGGAGTGGCCAGGGTCTATGGGCTTGATCACGCTATGGCCGGAGAGCTGGTAGAATTTTCAAATGGCATTAAAGGATTGGTACTAAATCTTGAAAGCGACAATGTTGGAATTGCGGTGATGGGAGAAGACATTCAAATTCGAGAAGGCGATACGGTTCGCAGAACTCAAAAAATTGCAGAAGTTCCCGTTGGAGAAGCACTTTTGGGAAGAGTCGTTAATGCATTAGGCGAACCCATTGATGGCAGAGGAGAAATTAAATCTAAACAAACCCGAAAAATTGAAATTAAAGCCCCTGGCATTGTGGATCGTCAATCCGTGAAAGAGCCCTTGCAAACTGGAATTAAAGCCATTGATGCCATGACGCCCATTGGCCGCGGGCAACGAGAGTTGATTATTGGAGACAGGCAAACAGGGAAAACAGCGGTGGCGGTTGACACCATTATTAATCAAAAAGGACAAAATGTATTTTGTATTTATGTGGCCATTGGTCAAAAACAATCTACCGTGGCGCAAGTGGTGGATAAATTAAAACATCATGGGGCAATGGAGTATACAACGGTCATTAGTGCATCTGCATCTGATCCGGCTCCTCTTCAATTTTTAGCACCTTATTCGGGTGTTACCATGGGAGAATATTTTAGAGATAATGGGCAGCATGCGTTGATTATTTATGATGATTTAACCAAACAAGCACAAGCCTATCGACAATTATCTTTATTGTTAAGACGTCCGCCAGGGAGAGAGGCATTTCCAGGAGATGTGTTTTATTTGCACTCTCGTCTTTTAGAAAGAGCGGCTAAATTGTCTGACGCTAAGGGAGGGGGTTCTTTAACGGCCCTTCCCATTATTGAAACACAAGCAGGAGATGTTTCGGCTTATATCCCAACCAATGTTATTTCTATTACGGATGGACAAATTTATTTAGAAACAGATCTTTTTTATGCAGGTATTCGCCCCGCTGTTAACGTAGGGCTGTCTGTTTCACGGGTGGGAGGAGCAGCGCAAATTAAAGCCATGAAACAAGTGGCCGGATCTTTACGTCTAGATTTGGCTCAGTATCGAGAACTAGCAGCGTTCGCCCAGTTTGGGTCAGATTTGGATAAGGCCACTCAAGATCAATTGAATCGAGGGGCGCGGCTTGTAGAGCTTTTAAAACAAGGACAATATCAACCCATGGATGTGGCTAAACAAGTCATTGCTATTTTTGCAGGGGTTAGTGGATTTTTGGATCATATTCCTGCTCATCAAGTGGTTCGATATGAACAAGAACTTTTAGAGTATCTTCAGTTAAAACACGAAGACCTCTTAAAAGAAATTAAAACGAAGCGACAATTAGATGAAGGACTAAAAGAAAAACTTAAAAAGGCTATTCAAGCCTTTAATGCAGATTTCCAGTAATGCCTAATTTAAAAGACATTCGAAGGCGTATTTCAACGGTCAAAAATACGCAGCAAATTACCAAGGCCATGAAAATGATTGCGGCCGTAAAGCTCAGAAAGGCACAAGATCAGATTTTGGCGGCTCGCCCCTATGCGAATGAGCTCATCTCTGTTATTTCTAATTTAGTAATTCATGGTGAAGGAAAGCATCATCCCCTTTTGATCCAACGAAAACCCCACAAAGTGCGCTTGGTCGTGGTGACTTCTGATCGAGGGCTCTGTGGGGCGTATAATGGAAATATTATTCGAAGGGCCGAGAAATTTATTCAGGAAAAAAGGGGCGATTTTAAAGAATTTAAAGTTTCTTTTATTGGCCGAAAAGGCCACGACTATTTTAAAAAACGCCTAGATCCTTCTTTGGTAGGAAAAATTTATCCAGATATCATGAAGCATCCTTCTTTTGAGCAGGCTTCTACTATTGCTAACGAAATGATGGATGAATTTTTAAAAGAACATTTGGATCACGTATATTTTATTTATAATGAATTTAAATCTGCTATCTCTCAAAAAGTGGTTTTAGAAACGCTGCTTCCCACGCGAGCCAAAAAAGAAGAGGATTCTCAAAAACTTCAAAAAATTGATTATTTATATGAACCTTCTCGGGAAGAAGTACTTACTGCACTTTTACCAAAACATATTCGAATTCAAGTATATCGAATTTTATTAGAAGCCGTGTCTTCTGAACATGGGGCGCGCATGACGGCAATGGATTCGGCTACTACGAATGCGAGAGATATGATTTCAAGTTTAAGTTTATTGGCCAACCGCATCCGGCAGGCTGTGATTACCAAAGAGCTTATGGAAATTGTGGGTGGCGCAGAAGCACTGAAAGGATAATGGAGGATAAATAATATGAATACAGGAGAAATAAAACAAGTCATTGGTCCCGTGGTGGACATAGAATTTCCAGCAGGAAAAGTCCCTCAAATTTACAATGCGATAAGACTTACAAACCCTGCTATTTCAAATAAAGAATGGAACTTAGTCGTAGAAGTCGCTCAGCATTTGGGAGAAAATACAGTTCGATGTGTGGCCCTGGATAGTACAGAAGGGCTTACCCGGGGACAAAGTGCCCAGGATACGGGAGATAAAGTTTTGGTACCCGTAGGTCCAGAAACCTTAGGAAGAATTATTAATGTGATTGGAGAACCTGTGGATCAATTAGGTCCTGTATCCACAAAGCTTAAATATCCTATCCACAGGCATCCTCCCCTGTTTACAGAACAAAGCGTAGCTGTGGAACAACTCATTACTGGAATTAAGGTTGTGGATTTATTGGCTCCTTATTCAAAAGGAGGAAAAATTGGACTCTTTGGCGGAGCGGGTGTGGGTAAAACCGTGATCATTATGGAACTTATCCACAACATTGCAAAAGAGCATGGGGGTTACTCTGTATTTGGAGGTGTGGGAGAAAGAACCAGAGAGGGAAATGACCTTTGGCATGAAATGAAAGAATCGGGTGTTATTGCTAAGACCGCCCTTGTGTATGGACAGATGAATGAACCTCCGGGAGCCAGGGCCAGAGTGGGATTAACAGCACTTACGGTTGCGGAATACTTTAGAGATGAGGAAGGGAAAGATGTGCTTTTATTTGTGGATAACATTTTTAGATTTACACAGGCAGGTTCTGAGGTCTCTGCACTCTTAGGCCGAATTCCTTCTGCCGTGGGATATCAACCTACGTTATCCACAGAGATGGGAGAGCTTCAAGAGCGCATTACGACAACCAATAAAGGGTCGATTACTTCTGTTCAGGCCATTTATGTTCCCGCAGATGATTATACAGATCCTGCTCCAGCCACAACCTTTGCTCACTTGGATGCAACAACCAATCTTTCTCGCCCTATTGCAGAGCTTGGAATTTATCCAGCAGTGGATCCTTTGGCATCAACCAGTAGATTGTTAGATCCAAAAGTGGTGGGGATGGAACATTATCGTGTGGCAAGAGATGTTCAGCAAATTCTTCAGCGCTATAAAGAGCTTCAAGATATTATTGCCATTTTAGGGATGGACGAATTAACGGAACAAGATAAGTTAACCGTTACACGAGCTCGGAAAATTCAAAAATTCTTATCTCAACCCTTCTTTGTAGCAGAAACCTTTACGGGTACTCCTGGAAAATATGTAGAATTAAAAGATACCATTCGTGGTTTTAAAGAAATTGTGGAAGGAAAGCACGATGCCCTTCCCGAGCAAGCTTTTTATATGGTGGGATCTATTGAAGAAGTCATCGAAAAAGCTAAAAAATTTCAAGGAGCCTAATGTCACTTAGTGTTACGATTGTAACTCCGCATAGAAAAGTGGTTCATAAACTCTCTGTAGATGAGCTCATTATGCCCAGCGAAGCGGGAGAAGTGACCATTCTTCCAGGGCACACCCCTTTTTTAACCGCCCTAGGGGTGGGCGTTATTCGGACACTTTCTCAAGATGAAAGAATTCATTTTTTAGTGAGCTATGGTTTTGCAGAAGTGAGAGACGATCAGGTTCTTATTTTGGGAGAAGACATTGAACCTGCCAGCCAAATTGATTTGGAGCGTGCACAAAAAGCCAAGGCAGAAGTAGAAGAAAAAATACTGAATAAAGTATTGGGTGAAATTGAATACGCTAATTATCTTAAACGACTTCAAGCGGAACAAAAACGCATTGAAGTAGCCAAGCAATCAATAGGCCCCTCTTCTAAAAAGAAAAAGTAATTACGGCATATTAAGATATTTATGCAGCTGAACCTGAAGTTTTACAGGAAGACTGTCTTTTCGAATCCATTCTCCTAAAATTCCAGGACTTAGCTCTTTGTGAATAGCCGACAAGAGAACTTTATGGCAACGAGTAGCCAGCCCATATTGAGTAATCACGCTTTTTGACCACTCATAATCTGATCTATCTCCAACTACAAATTTGATCTCATCTTGAGTATTCAAATGGTTTAAATTTTCCCATAAGTTGTGGTGGGCCATATGGCTAGAAGGTGTTTTAAAATCAATGATTTTAATAACTTTTGAATTTACTTTATTAATTAAGATAGATCCGGAAGTTTCTAGTAATACGGCATAAAAGTTATCCACAAGGATATCCATAAGTGGATAAACCTCTTCTTGAAGCAAGGGCTCTCCCCCCGTAACCTCAACTGTTTTACAGTTAAACTTTTGAATTTCTTTAAGAATTTCTTGAATACTCATTTTTTTTCCATCATAAAAAGCATATGCGGTATCACAGTAGGTACATCTTAAATTACAGGCTGTGAGGCGGATAAAAATACAAGGCTCCCCGCTTCTGGTGGACTCGCCTTGAATAGAGTAAAAAATTTCATTCACTGTCAGCATAATTTTTAGGCATTATAGGGGTTATATTTAAATATTCAAGTGGTAAATACATAATTTTTAGAAGCCTGTTTATGGAAGGAGTTCTTATCTTTTCTGAGAGAGTCTCTCGGAGGGCGAGCGAGCCTGAGAGTGAAGCGCGAATTTTTCGCTGGGAAAATTCGACGCGGCTCTCGAAGAAACGATAAGAACTCCTTTCATTTTTTTGATCTTGTTTCATAAATATGTTAACGCTGGTGAGTAATGGCCAAAGAAAAATCCATTTATAGCTGTCAGTCTTGCGGATATCAAAGCCCAAAATGGATGGGAAAATGTCCAGACTGTCAAAGCTGGAATACGCTCATAGAAGAAAAAAAAGAGCCAGAGCTTTCTGTTTTAGAAACCAGAACTTTTGATGATATCGATACGGCTCCCATTTCCATTACTCATATTAAAAGTAAGGATTCAGATCGAATTACCACGCATATTTCTGAGCTGGATCGTGTTTTAGGGGGAGGTCTCGTTCATGGATCATTAGTATTGGTAGGAGGAGATCCAGGCATTGGGAAATCAACGCTTGTCCTTCAAGCATTTAATGCCATTGCCAAAAAAGATATTCCTGTTCTTTATATTTCTGGCGAAGAATCTTTAGAACAAACAAAATTAAGAGCCGATCGACTGGGTGCCAAAAGTGAAAGTTTATATCTTTTATCAGAAACTCTTTTAGAAAAAGTCATTAAAGAAGCTAAAAAATTAAAACCAAAAGTCTTAGCCATTGATTCTGTGCAAACGCTTTATACCGGCGAATTAGAATCTGCACCAGGCAGTATTAGCCAAGTTCGAGAAGTTGTTGCTCGTTTGATGTATTTAGCTAAAAGAGAAAATATGACAACCGTTGTCATTGGGCATGTGACGAAAGAAGGCGCCTTAGCAGGTCCCAGAGTATTAGAACATATGGTTGATACGGTTTTATATTTTGAAGGAGACGGGGGAAAAAGTTATCGAATTTTAAGAGCTGTTAAAAATCGGTTTGGTTCTACAAATGAAATTGGGGTATTTGAAATGCAAGAAGAAGGCCTTATTCCCGTTGAAAATCCTTCTGAACTTTTTTTATCGGAGCGCCCCTTAAATGCGCCAGGCTCTGTGGTGGTGTCAGCCGTAGAAGGAACACGTCCCATGTTGGTAGAACTTCAAGCTTTGGTAACGCCCACCATTTTAGCATTACCCAGAAGAACAACGATTGGTGTGGATCACAATCGAGTGAGTTTATTGGTGGCAGTTTTAGAAAAAAAGGCAGAACTGGCTCTTTATAATCACGATATTTATGTCAATGTTGCTGGAGGATTAAGAATTCAAGAAACGGGAGTAGATTTAGGAATTATTGCTTCTGTGGCGTCTAGTTTTTTAAATCGTTCCATAGAGTCTCAAGTTTTATTTTTAGGAGAAGTGGGATTAACGGGGGAGGTTCGGGCTATTAATCATATTGAAGTCCGGGCCAAGGAAGCTTCTCGTTTAGGATTTAAAAAATGTTTTTTGCCCATGTCTAATCTCAGAAAAATGAAAACCAAGGTGCCCTTAGAATTTATAGGCATTTCAACGGTGGATGAGCTAATTCAAATACTTTTTAGATAATAAGAATATATGCCCTATTTAGGAATTATTTTTTTACTTATTATTGGACTCGTGCTTCCCTTTCCAGAAGATTTAACCCTTATTTTAGCAGGGCAGCTTGTTCATTCCGAGGAATTAAATTTTTGGCTCATGTTAGGTGTGTGTTTTATCGGAGTTATTCCAACTGATTTTGTATTATATTATGTTGGAAAAAAATATGGGCGCACCGTATGGCGATACCGATTTGTCCGACGTATTTTTACACCCAAAAGAAGAGTTCAGGTGATGGATCAGTTCACAAAGCATGGGGATAAAGTTGTATGGGTAGCGCGCTTTATTGGAGGATTTCGGGCTCCTGTTTTTATAACGGCGGGCATGCTAGGAATGTCTCCTAAAAGGTTTTTGTTTTTAGATGGACTGGCTTCTTTAGTAAGTATTCCTCTTTTTGTTGGAGGAACCTACTATTTAGGGCAGCGATTTTCTCAAGGAGCCCATCAGGTAGCCCATGAAATGACAAAATATTTAATGATTTTAATAGGGATTATTTTTATCGGAGCACTTATTAAAGGAATTTTAAGATCTAAAAAAGAGATTATGGTAGCCCCTCCTACAAACAACGACGAATAGCACTTTTCCATTTATCTAAATGAATGGTTCTTTCTTGAGATTTCATCTGGGGGGAAAACTCTTCATCTTTTTGCCAAGATTTTTGAATATCAGAAAGGTCCTTCCAAAAGCCAATCGCTAGCCCCGCCAAACACCCTGCTCCCAGTGCTGTCGTTTCAACAAATTTGGGTCGAATAACCGGAGTTTGTAAAAGATCTGCTTGAAATTGCATCAAAAGATTATTAACGCTGGCTCCCCCGTCAACCTTTAGCGAAGATAATTTTTTACCTAAATCTTTTTGCATGGCAATAAGAAGATCGTAATTTTGAAAAGCAATCCCTTCTAAGGTAGCACGAGCTAAGTGTCCCGCGGTGGTTCCTCGAGTGATTCCTGAAATTATTCCTCTGGCCGAAGCGTTCCAATAAGGCGCCCCGAGGCCCGTTAAGGCTGGAACAAAGACAACTTCTTCTGAAGAAGAAACGGTTTTGGCTAAGGCTTCAATATCGGAAGATTTTTGAATTATTTTTAATCCATCTCTAAGCCACTGCACCGCAGCCCCTGCAATAAATGCAGATCCTTCTAGGGCATAGGTAACCTTATTCGATAATTTCCAAGCTACCGTAGTTAAGAGATTATAATGAGAGCGAATAATTTTTGATCCGGTATTGAGCAATAAAAAAGAACCTGTTCCATAGGTGCATTTGGCTTCTCCAACGTTAAAACAGGCTTGTCCAAAAAGGGCTGCTTGTTGGTCTCCTGCAATACCAGAAATAGGAATGCCATCGGGGAGCCCAGGTACGTTTTTTGTTTTTCCATATATTTCTGAAGAAGATTGAATAAGGGGCAAAATATTTTTAGGTACATGAAGAATATCTAAAAGCTCCTCATCCCATTCGAGCGTTTCTAAATTCATGAGCAGGGTTCGAGAGGCATTGGAGGGATCTGTCACATGAACTTTATTTTGAGTAAGCTTTGACACTAAAAAAGTGTCGATCGTTCCAAAAGAAATATCTTTTTTATAAAGCTCTGAATAAGTATCAAAATACCATTTAATTTTAGTGCCTGAAAAGTAAGGGTCTAGGACTAAGCCTGTTTTTTTTCGAAAAAGTTTTTCTTTTCCTTGTTTTTTAAGTTTGTCACAAATATCTTTTGTTCGTCGGCATTGCCAAACGATAGCAGGAAAAAGTGGCTGGCCACTTTTTCGGTCCCAGAGACAAGTAGTTTCTCGTTGATTGGTAATACCAATAGCTGCAATTTGAGAAGCAGGAACTTGAGATTCTTTTAAAACGGTTTGAATGGTGTTTAAAGTAGCAGTCCAAATTTCATTTAAGTTATGTTCAACCCAGCCTGGTTTTGGATAGTACTGGGGGAATTCTTGATTGGCTTTGGCTTTAATCGTGAGTGCTTGATCAATAAGCAGTGCAGTGCTTCCCGTAGTCCCCTGATCCAAGGCTAAAATATATGAACTCATTTTAAATTCACTTATCAAAGATGTGTGGGCATCGTCTAGTCTAAAATACCGTGAAATGTGTTTTTATTTTTAAGAGTGGGTGTATCAACGCACTCTTGTGCCAAAGGGATGAGTGCAAGCCCAAACAAAGGATTAACATAAGCATCAGCAGAATAAAGTGTAGGTTTATAAAATAATCCATTCTCATTTGTAAGGCTTAAGATAGCCCGCTTAAGTTCAAGTTGCATATTTTCTAATAGTTCTCTTTCTCCCGGATTATTTTCTTCTAAAAGAAGTTGAGTGGCAGATGTCACATAGGGAATTGTAGAGTAAATATAATAAGGTGCAATGGCATCATCTCCTCGATGAGTTCCAGATCGTTGCAGGTGGGCCATGAGAGAGGGCAAATAATGAATATAATTAGATAAAGAATCGAGTAGGTTTTGGCGATGCTCTTCTTTATGTAAGCTCTCCAGAGGAGACTGATAAAGAGCCAAATGAACAGGAACAGCACGTGCTGCAGAAGCTCGTCTGCCTCTATCTGCTTCATAAGAAGGGCTGTAGGCAATTCGCAAAGGATCATCGGAATTAATAGCCTCTTTTAAAAAAGGGATTCCTTCAGTTTTTTCTTTGGAAGCCAAGATAGATGTGGCCAAGGCATACGTATTGAAAAGACTATTAGATCTTTGCCCAGGTAAATTTTGATCTCTGGCTGCGCGGGCAACCCGAATATCTGATGTTAGGGACCGATCAGCTTTATCAAGTAAACCAGTTAATTTATTTTTTTGAATGGCGGTTAAGGTGGGATCTTTTAAAATATCTCTTAAAAGCAAAGAAAAAAACTGTTTACTATAAACAACAGGAGAAGAATCCGGCAGTCCTACGGTTTGTAAAATAGTAGCAGAAAGATTTTTAAGATTCCTAAATTCAGAAGGTGTTGGACATGAGTTAATGTTGTCAATGTCGTGGGTGAGTTCTTGAATAACTACATTTATTTTTTCTTTAGCTGCGGGGCAAAAAGAAGAAGCCTTGGATACAAATAATGCTCCCAAAGATTCTAGTGCAAAATCCCAGGGGTTAATAGACATTTCATAGTCAGGATTGCGGTAGAAAGCATCTTGTGTCCAATCGGAAGAATGTTGGACAAGACCACATAAAACGGAACACATGCTTGGTAAATCAGTTCTATAAAGGGTATTTCTTAAAATTTCTTCAAGATGGTCAATGTTTCTAGCTTCTCCCTCTGGCAATGTATCTCTAATCTTTTCTATGATTTGAGCTGCAAATGTTGCATTCACAAGATCTTTATTGGCGGCTTCTTGGATGGAAGGGATAGCACGTCCAGCAGCCCAGCCAATTTCTCCTAAAGTCTCTAGTGCTCGTATTCGAAGGACCCAGTCATCATCTTTTAATAAAATATTAGTTACTTCTGGGAGTGCATCCAAAGCCCGATAGCCTAAATGCTGTATGGCATACAAAGCTGCATTTTTAACGTTAGCAGAAGAGTCTTTTAGGGATTTTCTTAAAAGAGGCATAGCTTCTTCTACATGAAGCGCAATTCTTTCTAGAACATCAACGGCCTGCATTCGAATAGTGTCATCTGAATTATTAAGGGCTTCTTCTAAGCGAGGCAATGCCATTGCAGAAAGACCTTCCATTTTTTTTAATGCCTCTATGGCATATCCTTTATTAGCTAGGATAGAAGGATTTAGGGCTTCATCTAAAAAAGCTGAAATGGCACGTTCAGCGTGCTCTCCGCTCATGGTTCTAATGGCATCTGCAGCGTATTGCCTTTTATGGGGAGCTTTATCTGTAAGGGCAATGTTAATAAGTTTTTTAGTTTGTTTTCGGGTGTATTTTTCCATATGGGCCAAGGCAAATGCCGCATTTCGACTTCGAAAAAGATCGCCACTCTCCAAAATGGTTTTCATAATATCTTCTACGGCTTCTTCGGCATATCCCCCCAGTTTTCCAAGGGCGCGTCCGGCTGCTAGTCTTACTACGGGATCTACATCAAGTGTGGCTTTTGAAAATAAGGCAGGCACATACGTTTTAGAATATTTTCCAAAGTTACCCAAGGCATTCACTGCCTCAAGTCTTACGGTGGCATCATAATCTCCCAGGGCACCAAAAAGATCAGGAGCAGCTTTATGAGCTTCATATCCCATTTGTCGAAGAGCAAAGGCGGCTTCTCCTCTAATTTCATGATCTGAGCTTCGGAGGTCTTGGATTAACTCATCAACGCTTCTTTGGCTTTGTTGTTGTTCCTGGGGCTCTTGGGCACAGATAAATACAGGTAGATACAAAAAGAGGTAGAAAAAAAGTAAACCAAAAAATCTTTTCTTCATTTTTTTAATCGATTGGGTACGTCTTCCCAAAATTTAAAAGGTTGATCCCAAAGCGCTGATTTAAAATTGGGAGGTAATCGATACCAGTATGGACCGGAGACATCCGGAGTCCTCCGAACAGTACGCCCCTGTTTGTCTTTAATGGGGGTAGATTTCCAAATTTCTAATACGCTGGGATCTTGTTGAGACCATTCAAATCGATAATCATGGCCTCCATGGGTAAAATACTGAGCGCTGATAAATCTTCTAAAGTAAGCCACTCCCCTTCCATGGACTTCTGAAGTATCTGCTCCAAATGAGATCGTATGTTGTTCCTCTCCTTCCTTGGCTGAAAGTTGAAGCGTGGGATATGTGTACTGTTTTTCGGTTTGATCTTCTATAAATTTAAGATCGAAGTCTTCAAAGGGTGAGCGTGCTTGAAAAGGCGAAGGATCATTTGGGCTTATTCCATTTCCTATGTAGGGAAGCGAAGAATCTTCGGGGAGGTGTTCTGCTATGTCTTGTGTGTTTTGAGTTTGCTCGGCAATTTGCTGATCATTCGGAGATGGGCTTTGAACCGGACATTCTTCTGCTGTTTTCGCTGGCGGCTCTTGTTCTGTTCCTACCAACTCTTGAAATTGGGTTTTTAGAAAAGCACGACGAGAGGGGCTATTGGTGTGAATCGTTTTTCTAATCTCTCGCCCTCGATTGTCTGTGGTAATTTTATCTACACGATATTGAATTTGATTATTTTGGTTTAAAGAAATAATTAGGTCAAATGTATTTTCGTCAAGCGTTGTTTTAAAATGAAAACCTGCAGAATCTTCACTTGCCCGGGTTTGTGTATGGTCGGTTTGAGCATAGTGATTATCTCCTAATTCTTTATATAGGCTGAGGTGGTCAATAGCAGTGTCATCATTCCACGAAGCTTTTAGAGATGGGTAAAAGTGATACGTATGTCCTTCATAGTTAAAAGAAAAATCATGAGCTGCTGGATCAGAAGGTTGAGCAAAACCAATTAAAGGGAAAACAAGGAAAATAAGTAAGAATTTAGAAAAACGGATCATGGGCGCCTCCTTTTTAAATATGGTGCGTTGCTACTGGATCTTATCGGAAGAAGTTGTTGAAAACTTAAGGGGATGGACAAGCACCTTGGATCCAACGCAATTCCTCATGTAATCCTGTATCATTTTCTCCAAACATGCGGAGGTGGGGTATTTTTATTTTGCAACAAGTAAGGGCTGTATAATCACCCAAGTCTGTTAAACAGATTCCATGTTGGTCTTTTTGGAAATAGCCACAAGGTTCTTCTTTATATTGTGAGCATAGGGGATATTGGGTGGCCTCACAGTCTGTGCCAACTCGACAACGAAAATTAGGGGAGTATCCCAAAAACCGATCCCACATCCCATAACTTATGCATTGGTTTCCAATCATATCAATTGTCATATTTTCAGGGGTATGGGTTTGTAATAAGTGTTGAATATTTTCCGCATTTTCAAGAGCAGAACAGGCTGTATTGTCATATTGGATATTGGAAAGTTTATAATATTTTGCTGTAGGAATCAGTGTTTTTGAGAGGAAGGGATCTGTTTGAGCACTATCCCAATGCCCCACATATCCTAATTTAAGTTGTCCCCCATAGCAAGCCATAGGAATATCTAATGTGAAATCCTCCCCTAAGCCTTCGCTTATAAAAGGGACAGGCTGTTGAAGACTGATATCGCATGCATGCTGTTCTGATAGCCACATATTGCACCCTGTTCTAAAGAGAGCACGTTGCCATTTAGGGGTTGTTCCTACTTGGCAAATACAACATGTTTGTCCTCGCGTTTCTTCAGGACGAAGTCTTTCTGAAATTTGCTCAAGAAAAAAAGTAAATCTTAAGTATGCTTTTCCGAGTTGATCCAAATTGTTAGTGGGGTCATTACATATATTTGGGTCTGGAGAAAAATCATTGTTTTCATCTTCTAAACGTTCTTGCATGCTTCGGATAGCAATAATTAATGAATGGATAGGCAACGGAGAGAGATTGCGAACAATATCATCAGTTACGACAAAAACAGCACTTACTTGTGGTGCACTGTATTCTTTTGCGCGATCGCAAGTTTGGTTAATGTGGGTTGGATTTAGAGGATTGGCTTTATCTCGAATTAATAAGTAATGAAAAAAGAGGGCCTCTAGAGATTTTCTGGATAGCTTTTGCATTTGAGTTTTAAGAGATTGCGAAAGAGCGCGCCTAGAGGATGTTGGATCGGTCTGGCTCAGTTCTTGAAACATAGAAGCAAGTATTGGGAGATCTTCTTGATCAGGTGTCAGTTGACAGGTGATGGGTTGGCCTTGAACGTTTTTACTTAAGCTTAGCCAAGCGCCCAAAAATAAGAATAAGAGTATACGAAACACTTTCATTCTTCTTCTCTTTTCGGTTAATCAAACTAAAAACTTAAATTTAAAGAAATTTAAGGAACGGTGGGTTGGGTGTCGCTACTTTTGATGCATTCAGGGGTGGGACAAGGAGCAGCAATTTTTAAGGCGAGCCTATCCCACCAGCGCTTAATGGGGGTATCGACCTGCGCCAGGAGAAAGCCAATAAAAAGAATGGTCATCACCAAAGTGGCAATATATTCAATAGAGGCTTGCCCACTATTTTTATGCATGCATATCATTATAGAGCTTGTTTTAGGGTAAGTAAAAAGGATTTAAAGCTGAGTTACATAAATATTTTAGGTAGTTTATGGCCCTTTTGGGCTAGTTTCATAGCAAGAAGGGGCATAATAAAAAAAAGTTTGCACAAAATTTTTTAGATGTGGTATAATTGTAATTATGAAGTTGAGGAAGACCCTAAAAAAGGGTCTTTTTTTTTGCTTCAAAACACGCTATAGTTCCCCTATATTTTTATGACTTCTCGAAAAGTTTTTTTAACCGTAGGCATTTTTCTTGCTGTCATTGTTTTAGCCCTCGTTTATCTTAATAGGAATTTACTAACCGCTTTAGTGTCTTATAAAACGGGAGTAGATTTCCCTAATGCCGCTTTAAAAATAGGTGAAAGTGCTCCTAATTTAAGGCTAACGGATATGGAGGGAAAGCTCCATGAGCTTAAAGAGTATCAAGGAAAAGTGATTTTAATTAATTTTTGGGCCAGTTGGTGCCCCCCCTGTATTATGGAAATGCCCGCCCTAACGGCTGCGTATGAAAAATTAAAAGACAAAGGATTTGAAATACTAGCTATTAGCTTAGATGATGATGTCAAAGCAGCTCAAAAAATAGCAAAAGAGTCAAAACTTCCTTTTAAGATATTTTTAGACCCCGAGGGGCACTCTGCCCAGGAATATTTGGTATATGGATTGCCGTATACGATTCTTTTAGATCGAGAAGGGAAAATACAATATAAGGCCTTTGGGGAACACACATGGGATCGGGGCAAAGACTTTGAAAGGATTCAATCTCTTTTGTGAGCGCCAAAATTTCTTTTGGGTATCGAATTAAAATTATTCTTACTTTTTCTTTCTTATTTGCGTTTGGGTATGGATTTACCAATCGATTTCCCGTGTTTACTCCTAAAACATTGCCCATCTGCTGGGTAGATACTTTTTTAGGATTTCATCCATGGACCATTTGGATTTATATTTCTGATTATCTGCTCATTTTTTTGCCGGCCATTTTAATTTCAGATATTTCTGCCATGAAGCGACTTATTAAAGGATTTTTGGTTGATTTTGCGGTGCATTTTCCTATTTTTTTCTTTTTTCCTACCACCATGATACGGCCCACCCTTCCAAAGGACGGATTTATTAATTGGGTATTTCATTTGGAGTGGTTACTAGATACGCCAGTCAATTGTTTTCCCAGCCAGCATGTAAGCCTTTGCTTTGTGGTAGCGATGGGATTTTGGAATTATCAAAGAAAAACATCTATTTTATTTTTTATTTGGTCTATTCTTATTTCAATATCGACCATGACCACAAAACAGCATTATTTTTCAGATGTTATTGGAGGGATGTTAGTGGCGTTAATTGTCTATCTTTTGGTGTATCAAAGAAAACGAGAGCCACACATTACGCTTGTTTCCCCGAATAAATAACTTTTTTACAAAAGTTATCTCCATAATGATAGAGAAGATATTCATAAGAAGGGACATCAAAAAAGGCTAAATCGGCTTTTTTCCCAACTTCAAGTGAACCAATTTCTTTTTCAAGTCCTAAGGATTTAGCGGCGTTATAGGTAATAGCAGAGAGTACTTCTGGAAGAGTCATTTTCATTTGAGTAGCAGCTATGGTAGCGACTAAGAGTAAATGTTGAGTCATCGAAGAGCCAGGATTAAAATCTGTTCCCAGGGCGACAGTAACACCCGCATCAATGAGTTTTCGAGCTGGTGCAAAAGGAGTTTTTCCTAAATAAAAAGAAGTTCCGGGAAGAAGTGTGGCCACCGTTTGAGAATTGGAAAGTGCGTTAATTCCCTCTTGAGTAATCGCAATTAAATGATCAACGCTTTTAGCTTTTAAAGAAACGGCCAGCTCAGTTCCCCCCAGGGCTTTAAATTCATCGGCATGAATTCTAATATTAAGCCCATGCTTTAGGGCTGTTTCTAAAATAGTTTTGGTTTGAGAAAGCGTATAAAATCCTTCATCTATAAAGACATCGCAAAATTGTGCTAATTTTTGTTTGGCAATGACAGGGATCATTTTTTGACAAAGAAGAGCAACATAGTCTTCTTTTTTATTTTTAAATTCCGGTGGGAAATCATGAGCACCTAAAAACGTGGGAATAAGTCTTAGGGAGTTTTCTTTTTGAAGTTCAGAAATAACGTTGAGAGATTTCATTTCATCTTCATAGGAGAGCCCATAACCACTTTTGACTTCTAAGGTGGTTATTCCAAAAGATTTTGCTTTTTGGATGCGTTCTTTTCCCAATTGAACCAGTGTTTTTAAAGAGGCTTTTTGAGTTTCTCGAACGGTACTTAAAATTCCGCCACCTTCTTTAGCAATTTCTAAGTATGTTTTTCCTTCACATCTCAGTGCAAATTCTTCATGGCGAGAACCAGCAAAAACAAGATGTGTGTGGGGATCAATAAGCCCGGGGAGGACAACCATCCTTTTGGCATCTAAAATATCCATGGATTCCCGCTTTCGCGGGAATGACAAACCAACTTGAGATTCTTTTCCTATCCAAGAAATTTTATCTCTTTCAATTAAAAGAGCTGCATCCTCTAGAATAGATAAATCTTCTTTTTGAGGGCGTGCTCCACCCTTTTTGGCTATGCCAGAAAAAGTGATTAATTGTTTAATATTTGTGATGAGGAGTGACATATTAAAGCATCGGTATGTTGATATGTTCCTTTTTGGCAATTTCTATGGCCCGTTCATATCCCGCATCGGCATGGCGAAGAATTCCCATCGCAGGATCCGATGTAAGCACACGATGAAGTTTTTCGGAGGCTTCTTTAGTCCCATCGGCGACAATCACCATTCCCGCATGCAGCGAATATCCAATCCCTACCCCTCCTCCGTGATGAAACGATACCCAGCTAGCACCATTCACAGCGTTAATGAGAGCATTCAGAATTGGCCAATCTGCAATAGCATCACTTCCATCTTTCATGCTTTCAGTTTCGCGGTTGGGTGAAGCCACAGATCCACAATCCAAATGATCTCTTCCAATCACAATCGGAGCTTTTACTTTTTTCTTTTTCACAAGTTGATTAAAAATTTCTCCTGCTTTTTCTCGCTCCCCATAGCCTAGCCAACAAATCCGAGCCGGAAGTCCTTGGAACTGAACTCTTTTTTGAGCCAAAGAAAGCCAATTTTTTAAGTGAGTCTTTTTTGGAAACGCCTTCATGAGCGCTTCATCAGTTACATAAATATCTTTGGGATCATTCGATAAGGCGACCCATCTAAAAGGTCCCTGCCCCTCACAAAATAAAGGGCGAATATAAGCCGGAACAAATCCAGGAAAATGAAATGCATTTTCTAAGCCCCCAAGTTTAGCTTGAGCGCGAATATTATTTCCATAATCAAACACGTGAGCGCCCTTTTTTTGAAGATCCAGCATGGCCTGAACATGAATCACAATAGAATCTATGGCACGTTGAATATATTCTTCGGGATTTTTTTTGCGTAGGGTAAGTGCTTCTTCTAAACTTAATCCACGAGGAATGTATCCATTCAGAGTATCATGAGCAGACGTTTGGTCGGTCACAAGATCAGGAATAATGTTGTTTTGAACAAAAAGCGGATAAATATCGGCAGCGTTTCCTAAAAGAGCAATAGATTTGGCTTCTCCCTTTTTTTGAAAAGTTTTAGCCATTTCAATAGCTTCATCAAAAGAATCTGTTTTAATATCAACGTATTTTGTTTTAAGTCTTTTTTCGATCCGTTCCGGATCAACTTCTACGCCAATAAACGTAGCTCCAGCCATCGTTGCAGCCAGGGGTTGAGCACCTCCCATGCCACCCAGTCCTGCCGATAAAATGAGTTTTCCTGTTAAGTTTCCATTAAAATGAGTTTTTGCAGCACTAAAAAAAGTTTCGTAGGTACCTTGAAGAATACCTTGAGTGCCAATATAAATCCAACTCCCTGCGGTCATTTGTCCATACATAATAAGTCCCAAAGCTTCTAATCTTCTAAATTCCGGCCAAGTAGCCCAAGCTGGAACCAAATTGGAATTAGCAATGAGAACCCGGGGAGCATTGGGATGACTTTTAAGCACTCCAACGGGTTTTCCAGATTGTACAAGAAGGGTTTCATCATTTTTTAGATTTTTCAGACTTTTTAAAATAGCGTGGAAACATTCCCAATTTCTAGCGGCTTTGCCACTGCCACCATAGACAATAAGATCTTGCGGTTTTTCAGCAACGGCAGGATCGATATTGTTTTGAATCATTCGAAATGCAGCTTCTTGAACCCATCCTTTGCAAGACAGCTTAGTTTTCATGAATAGCCGATAGGATTTTTGGAAATAATGTTTTAATCATGGCAATATCTTTTGAAAAAATACGATCTTTTTTAATTGGAGGGACTTGAGTTCGAATAATAGAGTGTATTTTTTCTAAGGAAGGGCTTGTGGTTAGGGGGCGACGATAATAAATCCCCTGGCTGGCAGCTAAGAATTCAATAGCCAATACTTCCTGGGCATTTTTTAAAATTTCTTTAGCCTTAAAAGCAGCAGTAATACCCATGCTGACATGATCTTCTTTGTTTCCCGACGTAGGAATAGAATCAATACTGGCCGGATGAGATAAAACTTTATTTTGAGAAGCCAGTGCCGCTGCTGTAACGTGGGTGAGCATGAGTCCCGATTCTAATCCCTCTTGGGCAGCTAAGCAGGCGGGTAGACCGCTAAATTTTGGGTCCAAGAGTTTTTCAATCCGGCGCTCTGAAATATTAACTAAAGTAGTTGCAGCAATAGAAAGAAAATCCATGGCTTGAGATAAATATTGGCCGTGAAAATTCCCTCCACTTATGCTCTTTTTATGTTTTGGGAAAATAATGGGATTATCGGTGACAGAATTAATTTCTGTTTCAATGATTTTTTTTGCAAATAAGAGGGCATCTTTTGAGCTTCCATGGACCTGAGGAATGCATCTAAAAGAGTAAGAATCTTGAACTTTGTCACAATTTTTATGGTTTTCTTGAATTTTACTGTGTTGGGTGAGATTCCAAATGGTTTTAGCAACCTCTTTTTGTCCAGGATGTGGACGAAGGGCGTGAAGATCTGCATAAAAAGGCATCCGACTTCCTTGCACAGCTTCCAGGCTCATGGCAGCAGCAATATCAAATAGTTTAAAAAGTTGATGTGCCTTTAAAATATTTAAAGCTGAAAGTGCAGCCATAAGCTGCGTACCATTAATAAGGGCCAGCCCCTCTCGACCGGATAGTTTTAGGGGAGAAAAAGAAGTATGATTTAAAATTTTTCCTTCACCAATAAGGACAAGGGCCAGATGAGCCAAAGGAGCTAAATCTCCACTGGCCCCCACAGATCCTTTTTGAGGAATGTAAGGATAAATATTTCGATTTAAAAGCTCTAAAAGTTTTTTAACAATTAAGGGACGAACACCCGAATGCCCACAGGCTAAAACCTGCGCACGAAGTAAAATCAAAGCCCTGGTTTCCTCTTCTGTTAAAAGGTCCCCGACTCCACAGGCATGGGAGCGGATGAGATTTAATTGGAGAAGTTCATTTTGAGAGGCATTAATCTTGACATCACTTAAACTTCCAAAGCCGGTATTAAGCCCATAAATAATTTCCCCTTTTTTAAGCCATTGATCTAAAAGAGCATGGCTTTGCATCATCTTTTTTTCTGCAGTTGGATGCAAAGAAACACGAAGTTTTTTGGCACAGATTTTTTCAAAGATATCTAAAGAAAGGTTTTTCCCATCTAAAAAAAAAGTGCTTGTGCTCATTAGTCGTTAAATCTTTCTTTAAGCATATCCATTTGTTTTTCAGCTACAAAAGCAATGCTGGTTAGGTAATAAATAAATTCATTAAGCCCAAGATTGGTCGAGGGGCGAAGCATTTTTAAAATGATTTCATTATGCTTATTAATACCGAAAGAAGCCCCGAGGGATTCTTCTACATTTTCATTTAATTCTAAAAGCTTTCGATAAAAAGTAGAAATATTGGATTTAGGAAGTGCCATGATTTTAGATTGAAATATAATAAATCCTCCAGCCACAATAATAAAAATTTCAGCTTTATTTTGTTCAAGGCGCCAGATATTGGGAGCTTTTTTAGTTTGTTCGGGATCAATGTCCATTTTCTTCAGATATGAGGCAATAAGTTCAATGTCTTTTGTGTTTGTATCTGTCATAAATTAACATCTCTCCTCATCTGAAGAATGGTTTTCCCATAATCTTTAGTCTTAAAAATCCCTGATCCGGCGACAAAAATATTGGCCCCCGCTTTGGCGGTTTTCCCAATATTGGCTGCTTTAATCCCACCATCTACTTCAATTTCAAAAGAAAGTTTTCGAACCGTGCGATATTTTTTTAAGTCTATAATTTTTTCTAGTGAACTTTCAATAAAAGTTTGTCCTGCAAATCCTGGATGAACGCTCATGACTAATACATAATCAATCAGAGGTAAAAAATCTTTAATCGTAGAAATAGGCGTATCTGGATTAAGAGCCAAGCCTGCCTTAGCCTTTGATTTTTGAATGAGTTCAATTGTGGCTTTAGGGTTTATAGAAACTTCAACGTGAAAGGAAACCATGTTGGCTCCGGCCAAAATAAATTCTTTGATATAGCGATTCGGATATTGGATCATAAGATGGGCGTCTAAAGGTAAATCTGTACACCGACGAATGGCTTCTACAATAAAAGGACCGATGGTGAGATTAGGGACAAAATGTCCATCCATCACATCTAAATGTAAAAGATCTGCCCCTGCTTTTTCAACGGCCTTAATTTCATCTTTTAATTTTGAAAAATCACACGATAAAAGTGAAGGAGCAATTTTAGATTTAAACATGATGATGTCCTAAAAAGGAGCCCACTGTTAAGGGAGTTCCTTTTATAAATTCATGGGCTTTCATTTTTCTTTTATTGGCCTTTTGAAGCTCTGTCAATAAAAGACAGCCTTTAGGAGTTTCAACCACAATGCCTTCTTCTGAAATAGAATGAATTTTTCCAGCTTCTCCCCTAATATTTTCTAAAATAGGTTTTGCCACATGGATTTTAAGAAGTTCATGTTGAATTTCGGTATATGCTCCGGGCCAAGGATTAGTTCCTCGAATCAAATTAAAAATAGAACGTGCATCTTTGTCCCAATCAATATGGCCCGTTTCTTTTTCTAATTTTGGAGCTAAAATAACCTCTTTTTCTGTTTGTGGTATTGGAGATATGGCCCCTTTTTTAATACGTTGAAGGGTCTCTAATAAAAGTGTAGCGCCTAATTGGGAGAGTTTTTGGTGGAGCAATTCTGCAGTATCTTCATCTGAAATTAAAATTTCTTTTTGAGAAAGAATGTCCCCGGCATCCATTTGGGGAGTTACATAAAGAATAGTGACTCCTGTTTTTGAATCACCATTTATAAGCGCCCATTGAATGGGAGCGGCCCCTCGGTATTTAGGTAAAAGAGAGGGATGAATATTAATGGTTTTAAAATGAGGAATGTCTAAAATTTTTTTAGGAATAAAAAGTCCATAGGCCACAACCGCGATTAAATCTGGTTTAAGGGCATTTAATTTTTGTATGACAGAAGCATCGTTCAAATTTTCAGGTTGAAAACAAGGGATATGATGGTGCTGGGCGATATCTTTAATGGGGGAAGAAGCCAGTTTTTGTCCTCTCCCTTTGGGACGGTCTGGTTGAGTATAAACAGCAATGACTTTTTCGTTTTGGATCAACTTTTCTAGGGCAGGAACTGCAAATTCAGGAGTGCCCATAAAGACAATATTCATGCGGGTGTATTCGTATTTTTTTTAAATTTCTTAAGAAGCAAATCTTTTTTAAGAGAACTTAAGTGATCAATATAAAGTTTTCCATCCAAGTGATCTGTTTCATGTTGAAGAGCAACAGCTAACAGCCCTTCTGCTTTGAGCGTTTTAACCGTGCCCTTGCGATCTTGATATTGCACAGTAACTTGATTATATCGCTTAACCGTTTCGGTGAGACCCGGAAGGCTTAAACACCCTTCTTCAAAAGGGATAAGTTCTTTTCTTTCAAGAATTTTTGGATTAAAAAAAACTAAAAGGGTTCTTTTATATTCGCCTTCTTTTTCTTCTTTCCAGGTCACATCAATGACGGCAAGCCGAAGAGATATCCCTACTTGATTTGCAGCCAATCCCACCCCCGGAGCATCGTACATGGTTTCAGCCATGTCTGAAATTAAAGTGTCTAGTGTAGGGTCATTAAAATTTTCAATCAGCTTTGTTTTTTTCCTTAAAACTGTTGCGGGATATTCTACAATCTTTAAAATTGCCACCGTTTTTTCATCCTTTGTTGATACTTAACAAAATAAATACCCAATATAAAAAATAAAATGTTTGCAATCCAAGCTGAAAAAATCGGGGGGATCGTTTTTTTGTATCCAAATGATAGGCCCGCATTTAGACACATCCAGTATGAAAAAGCAATGGCGAGTCCAATCCCAAAACTTAATGCCAATCCTCCACTTCTTTGACTTTTGGTAGAAAAAGGAACGCCTAAAAAAGCCATGAGAATACAGGCAATGGCATAGGCAATTTTAGCGTGTAAGTTGACCTCATGGCGGGTGGTATCAAATCCAGCTTCTTTGTTTTTCTGAATAAATTCTCTTAATTCTTGAAAGCTTAGGACTTTCAAATTAGCAATTTCTTTTAAATCTTCGGGTTTTTCAGTAATATATTCGGCAATTTTAGATTGAAATTTATGAGAAATCGGAAATTCATCTAAAAAAGTAGTGGCATTCCCCTGAAATAAGGTCCAATGGGACCCATCATAGAGAGCTTGCCCAGCAGAAATGTGCTCAATAAGTTTAAAATCGTCATCAAAAAGATAAATACTAATTCCCTGAATGGATTTATTGTCAGAGTTAAAATAATCAATATTATAAATGGCGTTTTTAGCTCGATACCAAATTTTATCAGCCCGAAAGAGTTGGAATGTTTTATTATGTTTTACTTCTACATTATATATATATTCGGCTTTTTTAAGAGCAGGGGGGACCAGATAATCTGAAACAAAAAAATTTCCTATTCCAATAAGGGCAGCCAAAAATAAAATAATAACGGATAGCCGTTCAAGGCCAATCCCACACGCATGAATGGCAATGAGTTCTGAATTCTTTGCTAACGTTGTTAGGGTAAACATTGTAGCGACCAAACATGCTATGGGTACAAGTTGAGAAATGACAAAAGGGAGTTGTAATAAACAATAGGTAATCAAAGATGTTGTGAGTCCATTGGCCAAAGAACGTTGTAAAACATCCACTAAAAGAAAAAGAGAGGTAAAAACAGCAACGGCGCTTACAAAATAAGATATAAAAAACTTTGCCAGATAGCGATCAATAATCTTCATTAAGTTTTTATCTTACCACTGCCCCTATAAGAGATTCAAGGGATCTACATCAATTTGAATAGCCGGGGAGTCTCTTAAAAATTTTTCTTCTTGGAGAAGGTTTTTAAGAAAAAGTCGTGTGTGTTGGTGAGAAGGGCTTTTCATGAGCATATGAAAACGATATTTATCCTTAAGCTTGGAAAGCGGAGATGGAGCCGGCCCTAAGAATTCTAAAGGCAAAAATTGGGAGTGAGATGATTGAATATGGCGGCACAACGCCGCTAATTCTTTAATTTTTTCCAAGGCTTTTTTTTCAATAGCAGAAGAAATCTTAAAGTGAATAAGCCTTGAAAAAGGAGGGTACTGTAATTCCTGCCGATACGAAAGCTCTGTTTTATAAAAGTTGGCATAATCATGGGTTTTAGCACATTGGATACTGTAATGATTGGGATGAAAAGTTTGAATAATCACTTTTCCCCCCTTTTCGCCCCGCCCGGCGCGGCCAGCTACTTGAGTTAAAAGCTGAAACGTTCGTTCAGGAGCTCTAAAATCAGGGATATGAAGGGAGATATCCGCTAAAATAACGGCCGAAAGGGTTACATTGGGAAAATCATGGCCCTTAGCTATCATTTGGGTTCCAATGAGAATATCAATTTTTTGTTTAGAAAATTGGGATAAAATATTTTCTAGGGTGTCTTTTTTTTGAGTGGAGGAACGATCAAGTCTTGCAATGGAGGCCTTCGGAAAATATTTTTTAAGCTCTTCTTCTACTTTTTCTGTTCCTAATCCAATGGGGGAAAGAGAAGCACTTTGACAATCTGGACAGGCAGAAGAAAAAGAAAGTGTGTGCCCACAGTAATGGCAGATGAGTTTTTTAGTTTTGGCATAAAAGGTTAAAGAAACAGAGCAGTGAGAACATTTGGCAATGTATCCGCACTCCTGGCAAAGCAAAAAAGAGGCCCACCCCCTTCGATTTAAGAGTAAAATTGCTTGAGATTTTTGAGAAAGGGTTTCTTCTAGGGCATAGAGTAAGGGTTTGGAAAAAATGAAATCCTGACCAAAATTTCCTTCACACGATTTTAAATCAACAATATCAATGGGAGGAAGTACCTGCCCTTCTATTCTGGAGGGGAGTTCTAATTTTATTATTTTTTGATGTTCACTATTAAAATAAGATTCAATAGAAGGAGTCGCAGATCCTAAAACCACAATAGCTTTTTCAAATTGTCCGCGAACCAAGGCAAGATCCTTGGCATTATATCGAAATTTTTCTTCTTGTTTAAAAGAAGCATCATGTTCTTCGTCTACAATAATGACTCCCATGTTTTCAAAAGGAGCAAAAATGGCACTTCTGGCACCAATGGCAATGGAAGCGATATTGTTTTTTATTTTAAACCATTCTTTTTGTCGTTGAGCCGGTGTTAAACGGCTATGAAGCAAGGCCAATTTTCCTGGGAAATGGGCTTCAAAGCGGCTAATGAGTTGAGGGGTTAGAGAAATTTCTGGGACTAAGACAATGGCTTTTTTTTGAAGAAGGAGGGCTTCTTTAATAAGACGCAAATAAATTTCTGTTTTTCCGCTACCGGTAACCCCATGGAGCAAAAAAGAAGAAAAGGTTTGAGCCTGAAGAGCTTTTTGAAGAGTGTGGAGCGCAGTTATTTGAGCCGGTGTTAGAGAAATAGGGTTTTTAGAGGGCAATGACCAAGGAGAAAAAACATATTCTTTTACACGAGATTTTTGAGAGGTGCTTGAAAAAGGAAGTGCACTCTTCAAGACCTCTCCTAAAGGAGTAGCGTAATAAGAAGAAATCCATTTTAAAAATTCCAGCATATGATTTGAAAATAAAGGCTGAGGATGAGAAATTTCTAAAATTTCTTTAGTTTTAAATACTTTTTCCTGAGGAAAGCCCACCACAAAACCCAGTAGCTTTTTATTTTTAAAAGGAACCAAAACTTGAGAGCCTTCTTGAATATTATTTTTTAAATGAGAAGGGATTTTATAATGAAAAGTTTTAAAAAGAGGAAGGGGAACGGCTACTTCAACTAAATCTCGCGTTATCATCGATAGTCTGAAATAAATTTTTCTAAAATTTCTTTAATGGTTTCATCCGTCAGTGTATTTTTGGTTATTGGGGTTTCAAGGGGTTGGTTGAGTTTAAGGCGATTAAAATCGGTCTCCACCGTAATAATCCCAACCCCCTCCTCTTGGATTTCCGTGTATTGAGGGTAGGAAAAAGAAATTTTTTTATAATTGGGCAAAAAAAGTTGGCGAAAATTCTTAAAAAGAAAAGTGCGGTTTTCATGTTCTATTTTTTGGGGCAAGAATAAATCTTTTTCAAACCAAATTTTGTTTGAAGTAGAGGGTGAAGATAAAAGAAGTACAATGTTTTTTTCTTTTTTAAGAGGAGTGCTTTTTTCAATTCTTCCCAATCGTTCAAGAGAAATAGTGCCCTCTATTTCTTCTCCTTCTATTCCAATAAATCCAAATTGAGAAAGAGTTTTTATGAGAAGTTCTGGCGTATTGGTTAGAAAAAGTGCTGGCCAAAAGTGAAGCATATCTTTTTTGGAATGGGTGGCGGAATAAGTAGCATTTTCACACAGGTAATTCATTTTTAGGTTGTCGGGTGTAGAAAAATACAAGGATTCTTTACAAGAAAAGTTTTTTGGAGAATAAGCGCCTTCTAAAAAGGTCAGCGTGTGATGAAGGGCAATGGTTTTAAAATATTTTCTTTGAGTCGTGTTGTTGTGTAAAACAGCTTCAGGGGGCAGTAAAAACCCAAAAGCTATGTTACAAACGATTAGACAACAATAACTGATGATAAAGAGAAGAAATTTTTTCATATAAACGCTCTTTAAATTCTGGCCTTTTAAAGGCATAGTGAAGATTGGCTTCTAAAAATCCAAATTTATCTCCTGCATCAAACCGTTCACCTTCATAACAATAGCCTAAGACTTTTTGAAAATGAAGCAGTTTTACCAAAGCATCGGTCAGCTGAATTTCTCCTCCTTTCCCAGGAGGGACTTCTTCTAGTTGGTCAAAAATTTCAGGAGTTAAAATATAGCGCCCAATAATGGCAAGATTAGAGGGTGCTTTTTCAACCGGAGGTTTTTCCAGTAGTGCTCGGATATCATGAAGCCTTTCATGAGATTTTCGAGGCGTTGCATCGGCAATTCCGTAAAGAGACGTTTGTTCTTTTTTTACTTTCATCAACGCAATCACAGATGCTTTTTCTTCATTAAAAATATGGATAAGTTGTTGAATACAGGGAACTTTAGAATCAACCAAATCATCCCCCAGCATCACAGCAAAGGGTTCTTGTCCGACCAAGTCTTTAGCGCATAAAATAGCATGGCCTAATCCTAAGGGAACTTTTTGCCGAATGGTGGCAATTTGAACAAGGCGACTTAATTTTTGTATTTCTTCTAGAAGAAGATCGTTTCCACGATTTTTTAAAATTGTTTCCATTTCAATATGGGTATCGAAATGGTCTTCAATGGCTTCTTTTCCCCGAGCATTAATAAAAATAATTTGTTCAATGCCGCTTTGAACTGCTTCTTCGACGATATATTGAATGGAAGGTTTATCCACAATGGGAAGCATTTCTTTAGGAATGGTTTTGGTTGCAGGAAGAAACCGTGTTCCAAGGCCGGCCACCGGGATGACTGCCTTCCTAATTTTCATGGTTAGGGCTCTGCTTTTTCTTGTGATTCGGCATCGGTTTTACACTGAATGCACAAGGTTGTCACGGGACGAGCTTTTAGGCGTTCTTTAGAGATTTTTCCACCACAGGATTCACAAATACCAAACTCTCCTTTTTCAAGGCGTTCCAGGGCTTCTCGAATTTTAATGATTAAAAAACGTTCTCGTTCACGAATTCGAAGCAAGAAATTTCTATCAGATTCAGCAGAGGCTCGGTCTGTAGAATCGGGAAAATTTTCTTTTTCGGCATCAGAAGACATGCCTTCTTTAGTTTCAGAAGCTTCTTTCATGAGAGCCTGAAGCTGATCATTTAAGAGCTTCTTAAACAGGTTTTGTGTTTTTATGTCCATAAAAAATCAAGCCAAACTAGCGTATAAAATTAGCATTGTCAAAGGTAAAAAGAAACTGTTATGGTCTTTCAAATGATGAAAAAAGTTCTTTTGATAATGCTTTTTCTATATTCTCTGGCCGAAGCGCAAGAGCTAGAAGGCACGCGTGGCATTGGGCTTAGTGGAGCGCTTCGAGGTACCGTGGGGCTCAATGAATCGATTTACTATAACCCTTCCGCATTTGCATTTTCCCAACGTTATTCTATAGAGGCGCAATCTTTTTTCCTTCCCTCTCAAAAAGGAGAACCTTCCAGATGGGTTTATAGTGGCTCAGTTGTGGATTCTCATAATGAATTTTTTGCAGCAGGTCTGGGGTATTACCGAAAAACAAAAGAAGGCCGAGAGGGCAAAGAAGCGGAAAATGGATATCACTTGGCGCTTTCTAAAATTTTGGCTCCTTATTGGGCCATGGGAGTTACTGGAAAATATATTCATATCAATCGGGCTATTTCAGATAAACAACTTTTTAATATGGATATTGGAAATTTTTTAGTGTTAACGCCAGCTATTCAAGTGGGCTTGACAGGACATAATATATTAGGAAGTCATGAGGATATCCCAGGAAAAATACAAAGAAAAATAGGGCTGGGAGCCAGAATCCAAACATGGAAATTTTTATATACTTCTATAGATGCTCTAAAAGTACTTCAAGGGGATACAACCCAAAATGTATCACTTCACAGCGCCTTAGAAGTTGTGCATGAAAATGGAGTGGTATTTCAATCGGGATTTTCTATGTCCGATCAATCTTCTCAAAATCTGTATGGTTTTGGTATGGGATGGTCTCAATATAAATTTGGAGCATTTTACGCGTTTCAAAATTCAATGGATAGCCTACGGCGAAACACTCACGCGCTTTCTTTGAGAGTATTCTTTTAATTTAAAATGAAAGGGAGGAAGTTCCAGCCATGTCATCGTGGTAAGGGGAGGAGTCCAATTTTTGATAGCTTCTAGGATGGATTGATCGAGAAGCTCATGTCCGGTGGATTGTTTAAACGAAATTTCTTTTACTGTACCGTCCTTTGATATTTTTACTTTCACAATGCCGATGCCTTCTTGTTTTAGCTGAATGGCCAGCGGGGGATAAAAAGGAATGGGAAGAGAGGTTCTTATCGTTTCTTCAAGAGCCGCGTCGAATTTTCCCAGCGAAAAATTCGCGCTTCTCTCTCGGAGCGTTTTCCGAGAGACTCTTTCAGAAAAGATAAGAACTTCTCTTTTCAGTAAAGCCTTTTTATTTCCTTCAGGAACTTGCAACAGCAACAAATGTAGAGCAAGAGAAATAAAAAAATATAGGAATAATTTATTTTTCATACACAGCCTGCACTTTAAGTCGAACATTAAAAACACGATAAATCATCTCTTCTGTCAGAAGCTCTTCTGCTTTTCCTTGAGCAAAAATAGAGTGATTTTTTATGAACACTATTTCTTGGCTAAAATGTCTGGCTAATCCTAGATCATGAAGCACCATCACCAGCGTTAACTCTCGTTCCTTTTGAAGCCGCTCCAGTAACGAAAGGATTTCAAGTTGATACTTCAAATCTAAATGTGCCGTTGGTTCATCTAAGAGAATAATGCGAGGGGTTTGCGTAAGAGCTCGAGCGATGAGCACGCGTTGTTTTTCTCCACTCGAAAGTGTGTGAAAAAATCTGTTTTTAAGATGAAATGTGTCGGTGGACTTTAAATTCATTTCTGCACACTCTCTATCTTCATGAGATTCAAAAGAAAGGCCTGTTAAAAAAGGTGTCCTTCCCATTAAAACAAAATCAAAAACAGAGATTGCATACACGGGCTCAACCCCTTGTGGAACATAAGCTAAGGTTTGCGCAAACTCTTTTAGTGAAATTGAGTGGAAGGGTTTTTCATAAAGCCACAGCTCTCCTTCTTGAGGATGAAGCAATTTTCCCATGAGTTTTAACAAGGTGGTTTTTCCCTCTCCGTTGGGGCCCAAAATAGAAAGCCAGGAATTTTTTTGAATGGTCAAAGAAATATTTTTTAAAAGAGGAATGTTAGTGTAAGAAAACGAGATATTTTTAAGTTCTAAAGATTGAGTCATGTAGATTTTTTCCACAAGATTATTAAAAAAAGTGGTGCTCCAATAAGCGTTGTTAAAACACCAATGGGAAATTCTCGGATAAAACAGGTTCGAAGCAGGGTGTCCATTAAAAGTAAAACCCAGCTCCCAATTAAAAAATTTAAGGGGAGCGTAAGTCTATGGTCTCCTCCCCACAGAAGACGAACAAAATGAGGGACCATGAGTCCTATAAACCCAATCATTCCAGAAAGAGAAACTGCTAAAGCAGTTAAGAGAGAAGAAAGAATGAAAAAATAATGTTGGGTAGACGTAATGGAAAGCCCCAGGGCATGAGCACTCTCTTCTCCTAAATTTAAGAGATTTAAGGCATAAGCTTTTTTATAGAGAAGATAAAAAAGAAGAAAAGTCCCAGATAGTGAGAGTAGTATGAAAAAAAGCGAGAAAGGATGAGACAGCCCCCCCATGAGCCAAAAAAGAAGGGTGGCTCCTTCAAAGGGTTGGGCAAAGCTTAACACAAGCGTGACAATAGATGAAAAAAGAAAACTTAATAGTACGCCAGTCAGCAATAAAAAATGAGACGAAGTGGAAGCATATTTTTGTGCAGCACGAGAAATAATGAAAATAGCAATAAAAGCACTCATAAAAGCACAGATGGGAATCATTCCAAAAGGAAGATGAAAGACAAAAGCTAAGACTGCACCCAAGGAACTGGCAGAAGAAATGCCTAGGATGTAGGGATCGGCCAAGGGATTTTTTAAAATAACTTGCATGACCGTGCCGCTCGTGGCCAAGGCTCCTCCCACCAAAATGGCCAGTAGAATTCTAGGAAATCGAAGTTGCCAGATAATGTGGGAAAGTTCTACGTTCCACAGCTTTTGAAGGGGTACAAAAGCAGTTCCCAAACATAAAGAGAAAATTCCTGTGCCAATCAGAATAATGAAAAAGAGTAAGGATAAAAAAATAATTTTAAAACGAAGGTTCATGAATTTTTTTAGAAAGCGCGGTTACTCCTTCTATAAATCGAGGGGTGGCACGTGTCAGTAAATCTCCAGAAATAATATAGATGCGCTTCCCCTTCCAGAGAGCTTTCATCCTTTTTACTTTTTCTTCTTGTCCAGAAGTTTCAGGGATAATGATGATGTCTGGGTTTAATTTTAAGAGCACTTCTCGTTGAAGTTTAGGATAACCTTGATAAGAAGAGGTTATGTTTAGACCACCCGAAAGTTCAATGGCTCGATGGGGAAGTGTATTTTTTCCTGCCACCATCAAAGGGACTTCTTCAATTTGAATAAGAACGCGTGGTTTTTGAAAATCCGAGGTATGTTTTTGAATGTGAGCAAGATTTTCTTTCATGTTTTTTATCAATGAACGAGCTTTTTCGGCTTTATTAAATTTTTTTCCTAGAGTGAAAAGCGTTGCATAGATGTCTTTTTCTGTTTGGGCGGGAAAGGATAAAACTTCTATTTTATTTTTTTGAAGTGTTTGTAATAGTTCGGCTGGGGTGGCCCCTTCTCTAGCTAAAACAGTAGAAGGATGTAGGAAAAGAATTTTTTCGATATTGGGGGAAATAAAACTTCCCACTATTGGAAGTTTTTTGGCCTGAGGCGGAAAATCACTGTACTCAGACACAGCCACAAGGTGATCCTCCAGATTTAGAGCATAAACCATTTCTGTTAGATCCGGGGCGAGGGAGATGATTTTGGGAGCAGGAGAAGCCAAGGCATGAAAAGACAGAAGAAAAAATAAAAGCAGTAGTAAGAAAGAGTAGATAAGGACCCCTTTCTTAAAAGCACCGGTTATTTCTTTTTGCTTCATAGCGCCCCACTTATGCTTACATTAAATGTCCGCCCTGGCATCGGATAATAAGCAATTCTCTCATACGCTTTATCTAAAAGATTATCAGCATGTGCGGTAACGGTCAGAGCTGGCGATAGTTCATACGAAGCCCCCATTCCCAAAAGATGTACCGGAGAAAGTTTGGGCCTTGAAACCGTTTGAGTTAATACAGAACTTAAGAACTGATGATCTAGAGAAATTTTAAATGCGTTAAATTGTACCTGAAAAGATGAATTCACCAGATGCTGTGGCCTGTGGGGAAACAGCTTATTAAGCCATGTATAATTTAATGCGGTGTGGGAGTTTAAAAAGAACGGAAGATCCGCTTCCAAAGATAATTCATTTCCCCACAGAGCTCTTTGGTCCAAATTTTCGACCGTAGATACTTGATCCGTAATATCTTTTTTTGAAATTAAGTTTTTTATGTCTGATCTAAAAAGAGTATTTTCAATCTTCGTATTTAAAAAGGGAAATGTTGTACTAAATCCAATATCTTCGCTCCAAGACGTTTCAGGTTTTAAAAGAGGGTTCCCTGTATAATAGGGGTCTTGCCAATAAAGTTCACTAAAAGAAGGGGCTCTAAAATTATGAGAGAGGTTAGATTTGATATAAAATTTAGAAAAGGGTTCATATGTTGTCCCTATTTTAGGAGTGACTGCCGTATAAATATTAGAGCGTTCAAATCGAACCACAGGTATAAATAATAATGATGGATGTACATAGAAATTGTCTTTTAAAACTGCTGCCAGCGCTGTGCGTTGAGGACGAGAAGGCATGGCATCGCTTTGAATAAAATCCATATTTCCCTGGGCAAGGGCTGTGACTAAGTGGCGAGATCCCAGGGGGAATGCATAAGAAAGGGTGGGTTCGAGATGAAAATTTTTATGAGTAGCCTCATAAGTTTCTACGGCATATTTTAAAAAATCTTGTCGATATGGGAGGCGTACGGTGAGGGTGTGCTGCTGGGGAAGAGAGAATGTTCCGTCTAAGGTGGCAAGAAAACGATAGTCTTTTTTAATCCCATCCGATGGCCAAATAATGGGACCGGGAACATGCTGATGGGCCCATAAAAATTCTTGCGTTAGGGAAAATACAGTATGAGGGGTAACTTCCCATAAAGATTTTGCTAAAAAACCTTTGGATTGGAATTGATTATTAATTCTTTTTTCTTTTTGGTGGGTCAGAGGATGTGTATACACATAATCTGATTTATCTTTTTGGGAATGAATATTTAAAAGCATATGAAGAGATTTCCATTTTTGACCCATCGTGAGGGTAAGTTTATGGTCATTAAAATGGGTTGTATCAAAAGAGTTTTTTGAAAAATTATAGCTTAATTGAGGTTTATTTTTAAGAGTCACAATATTGATAACACCCCCAATAGCATCAGAACCATAGAGGGCGGATTCTCCTCCGCGAATAATTTCTATTTTTTCAACCTGTGACAGAGGAATGCGAGACAAATCCACTCCTCCTCCTTGGGCAGAGTTTAGACGAATGCCATCCATGAGGACTAAAACGTGTTCTGCTTTTTCTGAAATGCCTCTGATGTTGGCCGTGGTTAAAGATCCGGAAGACGATTCGCTTTTAATGATAACGCCTTTTTGGGTTTTTAAAAAATCAGCTACGGATTTTGATTGTTCAGTGCGCTGGATGGAAAGGATATTGACAAAAGAAGACAGCTGAGATGGTGCTAGTTCTTCCCCTAAAATTAAAATTTCATTTTGCCCGCCCTGGACAGACGGTGCACATAATAGAAGAAGAAGGGAGATGACAGTGAAAGAGTTTCTTATCTTTTCTGAGAGAGTCTCTCGGAGGGCGAGCGGGCCAGGTTCTGAAGGAGAGCGAGTCCGAGAGTGAAGCGCGAATTTTTCGCTGGGAAAATTCGACGCGGCTCTCGAAGAAACGATAAGAAACTCTTTCTTAGACAGGACCCGAGAAATATAGTTATATAATTGTACTGCGCAAATCATTGTAAAAGTCGTTTTCCTGGGGTAAGTGTGGAGGTATTATTACGTTTTCAATGAAAACACAATACTACACAGCTGAGTTTTTATTTTACGAGGGGAAATTCCAGAAAAATCTAGTCCTAGAAGTGTCAGAGGGTACGATCACTCAGGTAGTGCCTGTTTCTAAAGTGAAAAGTCAAAAAGTAAGGGATTTGGGTAATGTTGCCCTCCTCCCAGGTACCGTAAATACCCACAATCATTCCTTTCAGTCCCTGGTTCGAGGCTTTGGAGATGACATGAATTTTTTTGATTGGCGAGATAAGGGTATTTATAAATATTCCCTCAATTTAAATTCTAAAGATATTTATGTAGGTGCTCTTTTTGCCTTTGGAGAAATGTTAAAACAAGGCGTTACGACCGTTTGTGATTTTTTCTATATTCAAGATGGAGGAAATGACAATGCCAGAGCTGTAATTCAGGCAGCCAAGGATGTTGGAATTCGTTTAGTGTTAGCCAGGTGTTTTTACGATTGGGCAAAAGCCCCTAAAAAATATCAAGAAACCCCTGAGGAAGCCCGCAAGAGATATTTAGAACTGGTAAAAGAATATAAAGGAAATCCCATGGTAACGATTTGCCCTGCTCCTCATAGCCCTCATGCAGCCAGTGAGACGATGATTAAAACTGCTTTTGAAGTAGCCCAAGAAACCCACTCCTCTTTTCACATGCATGTTTCCGAAGGAAAATATGAAGTAGAGATGATTCAAAAAGAAAAAGGGCTAACCCCTCTTTTATATTTAGAAAAACTAGGCATTGTTACAGATAAAATGGTTGTTATTCATGGTGTATGGTTTACAGATAGCGAAATAGCACTTATGGCTGAGCGTGGCGTGAAGCTTTCTTATAACCCTTCAAGTAATATGTTTTTAGGAGATGGGATTACCCCTATTCAAAAGATGTTAGATCAACATATCACTATTGGTCTTGGAACCGATGGAGCGTGCAGTAATAATAAAACCTCTATTTTTGAAGAAATGCGCATGGCCGCCCTTTTACAAAAAGTATATCTATTAGACAGCTCCGCTCTTTCAGCGGAGCGGGTATTTCAAATGGGGACCCACAATGGAGGGAAAGTGTTGGGGTTACCAATTGGAAAGTTAGAAGCTGGGCACCGAGCAGATTTTGTGACACTCGATTTAAATTGTTTAGAAATGCAGCCTCTTCAGAATTTACATAAAAATGTGGTGTATTCATTTTCCCCACGAGCGATTCAAGATGTGTATGTGCAGGGGAAAAAAGTATTTTCTAAGGGAGAAATTCTTACTGTGCCAGAAGAGGAAATTATTCAGAGGGTGAAGAAGGTTACTCAAGGATGGCGCCCCTCCCCTTTATCCCCTCCCTCGAGGGGAGGGGTTAGGGGAGGGTGATATGTTTGAAATATTTTTTATTATTATGGCATATTTAGTGGGAGCTATTCCCACAGGATTTTGGCTGGTAAAATACGTTAAAGGCATCGATGTGCGTGAAATCGGCAGTGGCAATATCGGTGCTACCAATGTCACTCGCGCTCTAGGAAAAAAATGGGGCGCCATAACCCTTCTTATTGATTTAGGAAAAAGTTTTTGTGTCATTTGGATAGGTAAAAAACTTTATTTTTCTGATCCTGTAATTGCTCTGGGCGTAGGTGCCCTTCTTTTAGGAAATGCTTTTTCGTGTTTTTTAAAAGGCCAGGGAGGAAAAGGGGTGGCCACCATGCTAGGGATTTATTTGGCCCTATCTCCTCTTGTTTTTTGTGTGGGAGCTTTGACCTATGGCCTTTTTCGAAAGTTAAGCGGAATTTCTGCGGTGGGATCTTTAGCCGCCGCTTGTGTGCTTCCTATAGCCAGCACTTTTTTCCTTCCCTCTTTTTATGTGTTTTTATCCCTAGGCATTTCTCTTTTTGTCATGATAAGACACCGTAAGAACATCGCTGAGCTGTATCAAAAATTTTGCAAATAATGCAAATTTTTCATGTCATTTTTCATAAAAATAACTTATTTTATGAAAAGTGTTGCAAAAATTTCGCAAATTTTGTAAAAATAAGTAGACTTTAATGAAAAATGGATCCCCGATCAAGTCGGGGATGACAAAAAAGGAGAAAACAATGCAAACAACCACACGAAATACCTCTGCGACCTCAAAAAAAACAAAATTAGGAGCAACAGAGGGCACCAAAAAAGAACTTTTAACCTTAATGAAGGAACAAGGCGTTCGATTTTTAAGAATGCAATTTACAGACATTATGGGGGTCATTAAAAATGTCGAAATTCCCGATGTTCAGTTTGAAAAAGCCTTAAATAATGAAATTTTATTTGATGGTTCTTCTATTGATGGATTTTCTCGAATTGAAGAGTCCGATATGCTTCTTTATCCAGATCCCGCCACCTTTCGTGTTTTCCCTTGGGTGGAAAGAGGGGGAAAAATCGCTCGAATTATTTGCGATGTCTATAATCCAGATTACACCCCTTTTGAAGGCTGCCCAAGGCTTGCACTTAAAAAAGTAGTGGAAGAAGCAAAGGGCTTAGGATTTACAATGGCAGTGGGGCCTGAAGCAGAATTTTTTCTCTTTCAAAAAAATTCCGAAGGAGAAGTCCTCACTTCTACGCACGATAAAGGCGGTTATTTTGATTTAACCCCTATTGACCGCGGAGAAGATGCTAGGCGTGATATTGTAAATTCCTTAGAAGCCATGGGGTTTGAAGTCGAAGCCGCTCACCATGAGGTAGCCCCTGGCCAACATGAGATTGATTTTAAATATGCTGATCCCATTACGACAGCGGATAATGTTAGCACCTTTCGTTTTATCGTTCGAAAAGTAGCCAAAGATCATGGATTGCATGCGACTTTTATGCCAAAACCCGTGCATGGCATTAATGGCTCTGGAATGCATTGTCACCAATCCTTATTTAAAGACGGGAAGAATGCTTTTTATGACGCCAAGGCCCCCTATCAATTATCTAAAACCGCTCTTTATTATATGGGAGGACTTTTAGCTCACGCCAAAGGATTTACGGCGATTACCAATCCCTTGGTCAATTCTTATAAAAGACTAGTTCCGGGCTATGAAGCGCCTACACATATTGCATGGTCTTTACGAAATCGAAGCCCTTTGATTCGTGTTCCCGCTAAAAGAGGAGAAAGCACTCGCTGTGAGCTTCGCATGCCAGATCCGGCGTGTAATCCCTATTTAGCATTTGCGGTTATGTTAAAATCCGGCCTCGATGGAATTAAAAAGAAATTGGATCCAGGAGCACCAGTCAATCAGAATGTTTATAAAATGAGTAGCAGAGAAAGAGCCCGATTAAAAATTGATAGTCTCCCAGGAGATTTAAATGAAGCCATTCGAACCCTCTTAAAAGATGAAGTGGTTCAGAGTGCCCTAGGACCTCATATTTTTGATCGTTTCACCGAATCAAAAAAAGAAACGTGGCATGAATATAGTGCCGTTGTTCATTCTTGGGAAATCGACAATTATTTGACAGTCTATTAAGTAAAAAAGTTTTTTTTATTGACATGGTTTTTTCATTTTGTCATACTCGCTTTCAGTATTGCAGATTGTATCTTTAATAAACGAAGTACAGATTTTGTCGAAAACGAAGTAAAAATAAGATTTCGATAAATTAACGTAATGAATGAAGGAAAAACAAACGATGAAAAAGGGAGGAATAAAGAAATGAAAAAAGACATGAAGAAATTTATCTTTTTATTTGCAGCTTTCATGCTGGTCATGTGGGGAGTTAAAGCCCAGGCTGCTTTTAAATGGAACGCGGATGCTAGCCAGACATTTACGGCTAGGGCTCATTACGATTTAAGTAATGACCACAATAACCCAACCGCAACCCGAGGAGATATACTGGCTTCGGTTGGACAGGGATCTGGAGAGTGGGAACACTTTTTTTCAACCCTTTTAGGAATTAATGGGACGTGGGAATTGGTAAAAGATACGTCCTTTAATTTCCGTGTGGCATCTCAATTTGATTGGTTAGGAGCCAATACCTCAGGACCCTTACAAAGTTCTACCCCGGGGGATAGTAATGGGGCTAACAATCCTTTTGGAGGCACCAATCCTTTTAGTTTATGGATTAACCAAATTCATTTAGATTTTATGGATTTTGCGGGATTCCCTGTTAATTTTAAATTGGGGCGGCAAAATATTTGGTTAGGAAAAGGCTTTGTCTTGGGTAATCGGCTGTTTGGAGCAGGGCCTACGATTTATGCAGGAGGAATGGCACCCACAGGATCTTTTAATCTTAGTCCTAATGGACAAGCAGGCGCTGCTAATTATGGAAATTTACCGCTAAATTCTATTGCAGGGGGATCTCTGAATGCTCCAGAAACCTCTGACTATACGGGGTTTGATGCCGCTGTAGCCAATGTGCACCTCTTAAATAATAAATTAAACTTTGATTTTGGATATGTCTTGGTGTCTAGCGCTCTAACAGAAAGTGCTGCGGGTGCTAATAATGGTGGAGCTGGTACTACTAACAACAGGCGGGATATTGGAGCCAATGATAATGAGACGTTATGGTTTTTAAATGCAGGGTATAAAGAAAAAACATGGAATACGGAAGCCTATGTACTCTTTAATCATGATAAAGAACCCTTGGGAAATAGGAATGTGAATACTACTGCCCATATCTCTTCAGATCAAATTATCACCTATGGAACTAGAGGAGATTTTGATTGGGGACAAGATTTGTGGTGGTTTAAACATGTCAATACCTTTGCTGAATTTGCTCTTCAAATGGGACGCCTGGGTTCACAAGAAACTGTTGCTCAAGTGGGTCGTAAGCGAAACGCCATGGCGTTTAACATGGGGAGTGATTTTCATTTTTCTACAAGTTATTCACCCTCTTTTGGTTTAGAAGGGGTTTATTTTAGTGGGCAAGATCCTACCAGCATTCAAAGGACAAACGCAAATGGTGCGGGGAGTGCTCCTGCGACTTTAGTTGCGCCGAATAATCGATGGACAGCGTGGGATCCACAATTTAGAGGACGCTTCTTTACTAAAATTATGGATTTCATCGATGATGTATATCTCTCCGATACTACAAATAAAACTGGTTCTGCAACAAGTACTGACACTACGGGTCGGGTAGATGCGGGATTTACGAATAGGCTTATGATTTTGGCCAGAACTGGATTTGAGCCTATGAAGAAAACATCATTTGGCTTAACCTATGCCTATGCTATAGCTGCCAAAGCTCCTCAAGCAGGAGCTCAGAAGGCCATGGGGCAAGAAATAGACTGGGATTTAGGGTATCAGCTTTCTAATGTGACAAGCTGGTTTTTCGATGGTGGATTTTTCTTGCCAGGAAGTTATTATACAATGCTTTCATCCATTGCTGGTGGAAGTGATGCCAAAGGAAAATCGAATGCCATGCTCTTTAGAACTGGCTTTAAGCTAAATTTAGGATAATTTAAAATAGGAGATCCCGGATCAAGTCCGGGATGACAGATGTGAAAAGGGCTAGCTCATAACTGAGTTAGCCCTTTTTTTATTATTTAGTTGATATTGTTGGATTTTTTCTTCTATACTGGAAGAGTGAAAAGTAAATATATTATATTGGTTTGTCTAGCAGGCCTGGTGATTGCGCTCGATCAAATATCTAAGCTTTATATTGAGCATCATTTTAATCTGCATGAATCTATTACGGTAATTCCTAATTTCTTTAATTTGACCTATATCAGAAACACAGGAGCGGCTTTTGGGCTTTTATCCAGGGCTCCAGAGAGCTTTCGAATTCCTTTTTTTATTATTATTCCTTTGATAGCCTTAACTATTATTGTTTTAATCTTTAAAAAAACCAAAGAAACGCAAGTCTTGATGATTTCTTCTTTATCGTTGATTTTAGGAGGAGCGATTGGGAATTTTATAGATCGTGTGCGGTTTAACTATGTCATTGATTTTTTAGATTTCCACTGGTTTAACTATCACTGGCCTGCATTTAATGTGGCAGATATGACCATTGTAGTGGGTGTTATCCTTCTTATCTTCTATACTTTAGAGCATGATAGAAAATCTACTTAATTAAGCGGGTGGCGCCAAAGGAGAGGCTCCATCGACGCGCCCGGAACGAAGTGAGGACGAACGATGGAGAGCGTCCTTTGGTGACAGGACCCGGAAGATTAGGTAGAAGTTAAATTTGTTTCTTGCACTTATCGCAGATGGATTGCTGTGTTGTTACGCTTTCAGACCAGATCCAGCAGCGCTCACACTTTTGCCCAGATGCCTTAGTGACTTCTATTTTAAAGGGGGGATTCTTCACTTCGTTCAGGATGACTTGAGAGACAATAAAGAAAGTGCTTAAGTCACATGATTGAATAGACCACCATTCCGGTGTTACATGAAGAATCACCTTGGCTTCCAGAGCGTTTCCAATGAGCTTTTTCTGACGGGCTTCTTCCAAAGCTTTAGAAACCAGCGCGCGAAGCTCTAGAAGTTTTTCCCATCGTTTTTCCAGGTTAGAGTCCAGATATTTAGGATTTACTTTTGGGAAATCTGTTAAATAAATAGATTTTTCTTGTGGGTATAGGTAAGAAAAAATTTCTTCAGCTGTAAATGAAAGAATCGGAGCCATGAGCTTTGTGAGAGAGGAAAGAATTTCATAAAGAACCGTTTGAGCAGCCCTGCGTTCGACTCCCTTAGCAGAAAACGTATAAAGACGATCTTTTAAAATATCTAAATAAATACTACTCAATTCTACGACACAAAAATTATTCAATAATTGAAAAACAGTATGAAATTCGTAGTGATCATAGGCTCTTGTGATTTTATCAATGAGTTGGTGAAGTTTTAACAGCGCCCATTGGTCAATGTCTAAGAGCTTGTCATAAGAGACATGATCTTTTTTAGGATCAAAGTCATCAAGATTCCCCAGCATGTGTTTACACGTATTTCTAATTTTTCGATAGCTTTCCGTAATTCGGTTAATCAAGGGTTCTGAACAATGAACATCGTCCCTATAATCTTCGGAGGCCACCCACAGTCTTAAAATTTCAGCTCCGTATTGAGAAATAATTTTTTCTGGCTCTACAACATTGCCTAAGGATTTAGACATTTTGCGTCCTTCTTGATCAACCACAAATCCATGCGTAAGAACTGTTTTATAAGGAGCCATATTCCGAGTAGCCATAGAAATAAGAAGCGAGGTGTGAAACCATCCCCGATGCTGATCACTTCCTTCTAAATAAAGATCGGCGGTATAAATATTTTTTCTTTTTCCTAAGACAGAAGAAAAAGAACATCCAGAATCAAACCACACATCTAAAATATCTGTTTCTTTTTCAAAATCCTGGCTCCCGCAACTTTGACAGGCAATGTGTTTAGGAAGAATGGTTTTTAAATCAGTCTTAAACCAAAAATCACTCCCCTCTTTTTCAACATAATCTGCAATCATCCTCATAAATTTTTCATCGATAAAAACAGCTAAACATTTTTTACAATGAAGTGCAGGAATGGGAACTCCCCACACCCGTTGTCTTGATAAACACCAATCAGGCCTGGTTTCCATCATGCTTCGAATGCGATTTTTTCCCCAAGAAGGGAGGAATTCAACTTTATCAATCCAAGACAGTGCATTTTTTCTTAAGTTTTGTTTATCCATCGGAACAAACCACTGTTTGGTGGCCCTAAAGAGCACCGGTTTTTTACATCGCCAGCAGTGAGGGTAAGAATGCGTAATAGATGTACTTTTAAGCAGCAAGTCCGCCTTTTTCAGGCGTTCAATAATAAGGGGATTAGTATCAAACACAAATTGCCCTTCGTAGTCAGGCATTTCATGAGTAAATTGCCCACGGTGATTGACCGGTGAAAAAATAGGAAGATGATGTTTGAGGCCTAAAAAGTAATCTTCTTCCCCATGGCCGGGGGCGGTGTGCACGCAGCCTGTTCCTGAATCTTCGGTGACATGATGTCCTTCTAAAATGACTGATTTTTTAGGTAAAAAAGGATGATCGCATTGGAATCCTTTCAAATTTTGGGCTTTAAATCGGCAAAGAATTTTGCCAGAAGTGAGTCCGCACTCTTTTTTAACAGAGTCTAGTAAAACTTCTGCAACAATATAAACTTCTGAGTTTTCCTCAAAGGCGACATACGAAAATTCCGGATGAAGTGCGATGGCCAAATTTGCAGGCAATGTCCAAGGGGTGGTTGTCCAAATTAAAACAAACACTTTTTTTAAAGAAAGTTTTGGAAATTTTTGGGATAAAGCTTTGTAAGAAATTTCATCCAGAGGGAATTTTACATAAATAGAAGGAGAGCTTTTTTCTTCGTATTCAATTTCTGCTTCTGCGAGAGCCGTACGGCAGTGAGCACACCAATGGATGACTTTTTTCCCTCGATATAAAAGATCTTTTCCAGCTAGAGTGGCCAGTTCTCGAACAATCGTGGCTTCATAATCATAGCTCATGGTAAGATATGGATGATGCCAGTCCCCTAAAACGCCCAGTCTTTTAAATTGGCTGCGTTGAATATCCATATATTTTTCAGCATGGGCCCGGCAGTGTGCCCGAATTTCTAGGGGGGTGGCCTCTTTATTTTTGATGTTTTTAGTGGCTTGAAGTTCAATGGGAAGTCCATGGCAATCCCATCCAGGAATAAATTCACACTGAAAGCCCGTCATGTTTTTATATTTAACAACAAAATCTTTTAAAATTTTATTAAGAGCGGTTCCAATATGAATGTTGGCATTGGCATAGGGAGGGCCATCGTGAAAAATGAAGGGAGGGCGGGTTTTATTTTTTTGGATTATTTTTTCATAAATTTTTTCATCTTCCCATTTTTTAAGAATTTCAGGCTCTTTTTGAGGCAAATTAGCCTTCATGGGAAAATCGGTTTTAGGAAGATTTAAAGTTTCTTTGTAGTCCATTTCGTATTTCCTATATCATAAATTAGGGTAAATTTCTTTGGCTTTTTTAAGTTGTGCATGGGCTCTTTTTTTATCTCCCAGCTTTTCCCAATTCAAAGAGGAAAGTTCATAACTTTTAGCTTTCCAAAAGGGGAAAGGGGAAAAAAGTTGTTTTGCTTTTTCTAAAAAGCCATTGGATTTTTTATAGTCATCTTTTTCATAATAAATCCAGGCTAAAAAATAATAGGCAAAGGGATTTTGAGGATCTATCGTTAAGGCTTTATTTAAGGTATCAATGGCGGTGGTATAGGTTGTGGGGGAAATTTGGGTTCTGGCTTTTTCTGTGAGCCGCAAAGAAGCTCTTGTATGGGCAGCCGGTTCAGTGGAATAGAAATCAAGAAGTGGATCATCTGTGGTGGGTCTGGGTTTGAGAAAAGAACAGCTTGTAGATGCGAGGCAAAAGATAATAATAAAGCTATTTATCGTTATAGAAGACCATCGTATAGGATAAATAAATGTGTTATTGGGTTGGGTGGCGCCGAAAGAGAGGCTCCACCCGCCGCGCCCGGAACGAAGTGAGGACGGACGGTGGAGATTGTCTTTCGGTGACAGGACCCAAGGACTTATGTAGAATAATTTGGCGATGTTTTTTAAATAACGATAAATAGTGTACATTATTTTTTTTTCTTCTTCTTTTTTGGATTGTGCAGTTCACACACCCTCTTTGGCTCTGTCCCCTTCATAAAGGCTTCTTTAAAAGAGCCGGGGCATTTTTTTGAAGCTAACTCTCCACTTTCTGGATCTATGGTGGCAAATACAATATCTTCGGGCACTAAAAAATCATGCTCTGGTTTATATTCCGTAGCTTTAAGCATAAAGCGAGTCCAAATGGGAAGTGCCGCCTGAGCCCCGGTTAACCCCACTTTTTTCTCTTTGTCATACCCTACCCACGCCACCCCCACCAAATCTGGCGTGTATCCACTAAACCAGGCATCCATATATTCATTGGTGGTTCCTGTTTTTCCAGCCGCTGGCTTTGTAAAACCAAAGAGCTTGACTCCTCGCCCTGTTCCAGAATTTAAAACCCCTTCCAAAGCATAGGTGATAAGATAAGTAGCTTCTTCGGAAGCTACTTTTTCAACTTCAATCGAGCGCCTTTCTAAGACATTTCCTTCGGGGTCTACCACTTGTTTAATAGAAATAGGAGTGGCCCTAATCCCTCCGTTGGCAAGCACAGAATAAGCGGTGGCTATTTCAAGGGGAGTAACTTCTTTAGAACCCAACGCTAATGAAGGAATAGCGGGCATAGGGCTTTGAATTCCTAATTTTTTAATCATCTGGGCTACTTTTTTAAAACCAATTTCTGAAGCAAGTCTCGCCGTTGGAATATTTATTGATTGTTCCAGCGTTTCCCTTAAAGTTACGGTTTCTTTTTCTTCTTCTTTTTCATCTGGATGAAGTGGAACATAGTTTGTAGGTTCCCAAACTTGTTTATCATACGTTAAAGTAAAAGGTTCGTTGCTCAAAATATCGGTCAATTTATATTTTTTCCCATGGTCAATGGAAAAAGCCGTTAAAAAAACAAAGGGTTTAAAAAGCGAACCGGGTTGTCGATGTGCTTGAGTAATACGATTAAATTGACTTTCTGTGTAATTTCTTCCTCCAATGAGGGCTCTTATAAATCCTGTTTGAGGTTGGATAGCCATAAAAGCACCTTGAAGGATGTCTTCGGATGAATCTTTTAAATGAGGGAAGTTGGCTTCCAAGTGTTTTAAAGAAACGGCCATGGCTTGATTTGCAAATATTTGAAGTAGTGGGTCAAGCGTTGTAAAAATTTTAAGCCCTTGAGTATTTAACACTTTTTCAGAATAACTTTCTAAAAGTTCCATTTTAACAAAATCTACAAAATAAGGAGCAATATTAGGGGGGGATAGAAATTTTTTAACTTTTAGAGGGTCTTTTAAGGCTTCTTCATATTCACTTTGTATAAGGGTATTAGTTTCAAGCATTTTTCGAAGCACTACATTTCTTCTTTTGGTGGCCAAGGATTTATTTTTAAAGGGGGAAAAAACGCCAGGCCCCCGAATAATTCCAGCCAGCAAGGCGCACTCTGAGAGAGAGAGTTTTTCTAAAGATTTAGAAAAATAAAATTTAGAGGCTTCTGCAATCCCATAAATACCAGTAGAGCCTCGTTGCCCCATATACACTTCATTGACATACGCTTCTAAAATAGCATCTTTGGAATATCGGCTTTCAACAATTAAAGCCATCAAGGCTTCATTTAATTTTCGGATGTAACTTCTTTTTTGAGTTAGAAAAAAGTTTTTAACCAATTGTTGAGTAATGGTAGATCCTCCTTGGACAATCGATAAATTTTTAAGATTTGTAAAAAATGCTCTAAAAATCCCCTTAGGATCTACCCCCGAGTGTTCTAAAAACCGCGCATCTTCGACAGAAATAATAGCATTTAAAAGGTTTGGAGGAACTTCTTCTAGTTTGACAAGTTGCCTGTCTTCCCGAGATGATCCAAAAAATTCTGTAATCAGTTCAGGTTCAAGCTCGGCCAGCGGTATCTCTTCGTCCTTTTTTTGGTAGAGCTTGGTGATGACGCTATCTTCAATATCTAAAAACAGAGGAAATCCTGTAAATTTTTTTAAAGGGTATGAAAAATCATTTAAATAAATGGCCCACTGTTCTCCTTCAACATGATATTCACTGGGGCGACTGACGGGATCAGAAACTTCTTGATATCCTAGGCGGTCTAATTTTTCTTTGAGATGAACGGACCGAATGTCTAATCCTGGATATAATTGAAGTGCATCCGAATAGACTTTAGAAGGAAGATCCCACTTGGGTCCTGAAAATTTTTCAGTTACAATATGGCTTAAATATTGGGTATAAAAAAAGAGGATAGTTCCTAAAATAAGTGATAAAACAATAAAAATTTTTAAAAATTTCACAGAAGTCCTTGACCTCACACTGATTTTGACTATTGTAGAAGAAATATGAAGATTAAACAAGAACAAGTAGAAAGTGTCTGTCGGCTGATTTTGGGAACTCTAAAAGAGAAAAAAATGATTACCTTTAAGGTTCCCGAACCTAAAGTATACCAAAAGCTAGTAGAAACTTTTGTTCACAATCTAAAACAAGAAGAGGTTATTGATGAACAAGCCAAAGAAATTTTAGAGAAAAATCTAGAAGCTCACCCAGACCTAGACCGCCAAAAAATGTTTTTAATGATTAAACGGAAATTGGCTAAAGACAAAGGATTTGTTTTATGATTTTAAGTGAAGATCGTATTTCTCATCTCTCTCACCTTCTTCAAGATAGTATTTGGAAAGATGATATGGTTGATTTTAGAGAGGATGAAGCGGCCCTTCGTGAGATTAAGCGAGCGCTGCATAAATATTTTTCTACTACAGAAGAAATTGATGCTTTGGTACGTCAAAAACTCTATAGTCAAAGCAAAAAAATTGTAGAAGGTTCCCAGGAATGGGATGTGCTTTATAAAAAATATTTTGAAGAAGAGCTTTCTAAAAAGCGTTTTTAACCCCTCTTGACTTCTTGTTTTTTATCCTTATATTAGCAGCTGCTTTTTTAAGCATTTTAAAAGGAGGAAATAAATATGAAAATTCGACCATTGTATGATCGTGTCTTAATTAAAAGAGTAGAAGAAGAAACAAAAACCAAGGGAGGCATTATTATCCCTGATACAGCCAAGGAAAAGCCCCAAGAGGGAGAAGTCGTGGCTGTAGGAGAAGGAAGAATATTAGAAAATGGTAAGGTTTCTTCTTTAGATGTTAAAAAAGGAGATAGAATCTTATTTGGGAAATATTCTGGAACAGAAATTAAATTGGATGGCGTAGAACATCTGATTATTAAAGAAGAAGATATTTTAGGGGTCATTCAAAAATAATAGGCAAAAATAATAGGAGGAATAAATCATGGCAAAAGAAATACTTTTTGATCAACATGCACGAAATAAAATTTTAAGAGGTGTTAACATTCTTTCGAATGCAGTTAAAGTGACCTTAGGTCCTAAAGGACGAAATGTGGTCATTGAAAAATCATTTGGTTCTCCGGTGATTACCAAAGATGGTGTGACGGTGGCAAAAGAAGTGGAAGTGGAAGATCGTTTTGAAAATATGGGAGCCCAGATGGTGAAAGAAGTGGCTTCTAAAACCTCGGATGTGGCAGGCGATGGCACGACAACCGCTACGGTTTTGGCACAAGCTATTTACCGAGAAGGTTCAAAATTAGTAGCCGCAGGTCATAATCCGATGTCTTTAAAGCGCGGAATCGACAAAGCCGTGGCTAGCGCTGTGGAAGAACTTAAAAAATTAAGCAAGCCTACGAAAGACAAAAAAGAAATTGCTCAAGTAGGAACGATTTCTGCAAATAACGACGAAACTATTGGGCAAATTATTGCAGATGCAATGGATAAAGTAGGTAAAGAAGGGGTGATTACCGTTGAAGAAGCAAAAAGCACAGAAACAACCTTAGAAGTTGTAGAGGGAATGCAGTTTGATCGAGGATATCTTTCTCCTTATTTTGTGACAGATCCTGAGAGAATGACGGTGAATTTGGAAAATCCCTATATTTTAATTTATGAAAAGAAAATTTCTGTCATGAAGGATCTGCTCCCCTTGTTAGAACAAGTGGCTCGTTCTGGAAAGGCTCTTCTCATTATTGCAGAAGAAGTAGATGGAGAAGCCTTGGCAACGCTCGTCGTCAATAAACTTCGGGGTACACTTCAAGTGGCCGCTGTTAAAGCGCCTGGTTTTGGGGATAGACGAAAAGCCATGCTAGAAGATATTGCTGTTTTAACCGGTGGAGAATTGATTACCGAAGATCTAGGGGTAAAACTTGAAAGTGTTTCTTTAGAACAACTGGGTCGAGCAAAGAAAGTATCTATCGATAAAGATAATACAACGCTTGTGGATGGAGCTGGCAGTAAAAAAGAGATTGAGGGCAGAGTTAAACAATTAAGAAGCCAAATAGAAGAAACCAAATCTGACTATGATCGTGAAAAACTCCAAGAAAGACTGGCTAAATTAGTGGGTGGAGTGGCCGTCATTAATGTAGGAGCTGCGACTGAAATTGAAATGAAAGAAAAGAAAGATCGCGTGGAAGATGCGTTGAATGCCACTCGTGCAGCAGTTGAAGAAGGAATTGTCCCTGGAGGAGGGGTAGCCTTTATTCGTGCTTTAGATGCGGTGAATAAGTTAAAACTATCTGAAGAAGAACAATCTGGAGTCGATATTGTAAAACGTGCATTGGAAGAGCCCATTCGCCAAATTGTTGAAAATGCAGGGGTAGAAGGTTCTGTGGTCGTAGAGAGGGTTAAAAATGGGAAAGAAGGGTTTGGGTTTGATGCAGCGAAAGAAGAATTTACAGATCTTTTAAAAGCCGGCATTATTGATCCTACAAAAGTGGTGAGATATGCTTTGCAAAATGCAGCCTCTGTGGCTTCTTTGTTATTAACGACAGAAGCCATGGTCGCAGAAAAGCCAAAAAAAGAAGATAAAGCAGGTGCGCATTCTCACATGCCTCACGGAGGGATGTCAGAGGATTATTAAAAGAGCTAAGTACGTAGTTTAATTTATTTTTTAATAAAAAGAGGTGTTCAAGTTTGTTGACGCCTCTTTTTTTTTATGGTACCCCTAACCCTCATGTTTGCTTCAAAAAAATTTCTAGTAATATCTCTTGTCGTATCTATCTGGGTCTTTTTTATTTATGCTTCTCCCCTTTTGGCAGATTTTTCTCTTTATTGGCAAAATCAAAATTATTTTTTGGTAGAAAGTAGATTTTTTAATACGCTGGATTTGGATAAACAAGGAGCTCCTGCCAGTAATAATGCGGGGAACCAACGTCTTTTTTCGACATTTAAACTACGAATGAAGCCTTCTTTAAGCATTACAGATCGGCTAACTCTTCATGCCATGTTTGATGCATTTATGAGTCCCTATACCACTAAATCTCAGGAAGAAGGGGCCCTCCTGGGACAACCTGCCACGGATACGAATGGTTATGGACCAAATACTACCAATTTACCCAGACAGCTTTTTGGAGATGGATCAGGTAGTAGTGGAACTTTTAGCCAAACTTCTTTAACTTCAGGAGATGGTAATTTTTTATTAAGGGCAGCGTATTTTGAATATATTGGAGATTGGGGAATTTTTAAAGTAGGCCGTCAACCTAGACACTGGGGATTAGGGATTCGATATAATTCTGGGGAAAAACCGTGGGATAAATTTGGGGATAGAACGGATACTCTTTCTTATGAATTAGGATTAGGAAATTTTAAAGTATCTGCACTTTATACTAAAATTGCAGAAAATGCGATTGATTCAAAAAAAGACGATGTAACTCTCTACGAAAGTTATCTCCATTGGAACGATCCTGAAAAAGATTTTGATCTAGGATTTCTATACACATTTTTTAGAGAGAGCCGAGTGTTTATAGCCATGCATTATTTGGATGCTTATTTCATGAAAAAAGCAAAACAATGGCAAGCAGGAATAGAAGCTGTTTTGGGTTCGGGATCTCCAGGAACTGTTTCAGGAAATATGGCTGCTCAAGTTGGGGTAGCTTCTGAATTTGAGTATGACTGGACGGCATCTTTAAGTAATTTTTTAAAATTGGGCTATGCTTCTGGGCCTGATATTGAACGAACAGGAAGATTAACCAATTTTGCTTTTGATCGAAATTATGACATTGCTCTTTTAATGTTTAATCAACCGTTAGGGGCTATTTCTGGTAGTACGGGCATTGATGCCAACTCTGATCCTGATGTGAATGCTATTTTTTCAGCTTATTATCTAAATATAGGGGGAAAATATCAGTTTAATGATCGCATTGGAACCAGTCTAGGTTGGACAACAGCTCAATCTCCCATGGCTTTAGCCAGTGGGGGAGATAAAGATTATGGGAATGAAATAGATGGGTCTCTTTGGTATCGATTTTTGGAAAATTTAAAGTTTAAGGCAGATACAGGTATTTTCTTCCCTGGTAAACTCTATAAAGGTGCAACTCTCAGTCGAGCTACGAATTTTGCCTATGGCGGAGAGCTTTCTGCCACTCTTATTTTCTAATTGTGTCTTTCGTAAAGAATAATAAATTTATCGGTAAGCTTTAACCATCCAGGAACTCCGGCTTGAAGTTTAATCCCAAATCCCAGTTGATTATCTAAAAGCTGATACAATGCAGTGGCAGCATTAAATTCTTTTAAAAACGTGTGATAACTATTAAACCCACTGGTCCATTGAACAAGATACGGCTGCTCAATCATTTCTTGATAGTTAGAAGCCGTTACTAAGGACAATTGAATTTGGTCTGCAAAAACACTGACTGGAAATAAAAAGAAAATTACCAAAATCCATGTTTTCATTGAACACCTCCTATTTTTTATTCACAACGTTCTTATTTTGTAACGTGTTGGATGGGTTAAGGTCAAATACTTTTTTAATAGCTTTTTATAAAGTGCCTTGTTAGGATGGCCGCGGCTTTCATGATTACAATCGAAAAGCTAAATAAAGATGACTTTGAACAAGTTGTCTTTTGTAATGATAAAACCGTTGGCTTA